>Ga0315903_10001113_pt1 | contig 40785 bp, 28 predicted proteins | sample LakEriMetagenome_7_FD_203524 | JGI IMG/M metagenome (GOLD analysis project Ga0315903, IMG submission 203524) | Freshwater fungal communities from buoy surface, Lake Erie, Ohio, United States - Buoy 2 MA119 | ecosystem: Environmental > Aquatic > Freshwater > Lake | place: USA: Lake Erie, Ohio... | reverse complement strand
CGCTGCCCTTTCCGCCCAAGAAGTAGCCGCTGATCGAGCTGCTACAACCGCATTACGAAAATCTTTGCGAGAAGATAGGCATACGTTGGCAACAACTTCTTTTTGCTTATCGTGTATGGAGTAATATCTCCCGCTTTCTGTGCGAGGAAATTGTCCGTTAATATAAATCTTGTATGTTTTTTGTATAGGTAAGCGACTCATCCATTTAGCTTTTTATGCTTCTATTTCTTTATGAGCACCGTCGCAAAAAGGAGGATTTTTGCTTTGTTTGCATTGGCAAAACCAAACTTCCTTCTCTTCATCAAAACTCACGAGTAAAGGTTTATAGGGCATACCATCAATGCTCTTGTGTTTGCCATCGCAGAAAGGTTGCTTTTCGCTTAAGCCGCATGTACACCATGCATAATTTTTGTCTTTTTCCACTTGTACGCTTTGCGGAAATGTTTGGGCAACGTGAGGTTTTTCCATAAAATATTTTTAGCTAAACTAAGATGAATTTGTGTAGTTTCAAAATACACTTTAATTCCACTTCTCTAATTTAGACCATTACAAACCACTTAACCCATAATATTAGTATCTCAAAAAAACACTAGTTTATGGTTTAGGACTCAAACCATCGTATAGAATAAGTTATTGTTTCAATAATTTCCGAATCAACTTTTGCTTAGATTTAAGATTGTCATAAATAATAAAATAGTTTCCAGGAGCTAGTGTTGCAACATCAAAAGCAACTTGATTATCATTAGCTGCTTTTTGTTGCATAATTTTACCTGTAGCATCTTGCCATGTTATGGTAGCATTTGAAACTTGAGTGCTAAATGTAACATTGAACACATCGTGTGTTGGGTTAGGATAGACTTGCATTGTGAGTTTATTAGTAGCAATAAGTTTTGATGTTGAATCTGTACTTGCAGGTCTATTCGGTAATGGAGGAACACCCCAACAACGAAGTTTCCTTTTAATACGATTACCTGCTGCATCATAATCATACTTGATACCGCAACCGCCTTGGATGCCATAGATTCGCCATAAAGCTGGATACTTGTTAAAACATGATTGCTTTTAAAAATTGTGCCCGCTTCATATAGTGTTTTAGCATCGATACGACCTGTAGCATAATTAAATTGAATTTTATTATATGGTGTAATTGATAGTGCAGCATTGCCTGTATATTGTATCTCTTTCAATAATGATTCGTTGTTCACAAATTGATATTGATAAGTCATATAATTACCATGGATATCTGTTACTTTGTTTAATCTCCATGTAAGTACATGCGAACCAGTGCTTGTGATAATTCTTGAATCAACGGTATTTCCATATTCGTAAGTAGTTCCACTTATATCTTTAACAGTAAAGTATAACGGACCATTCCCAGAAACACCTTTTGAAGTTATCACAGCAAAATCAATTTGTTCTTAATGATAAATTGCATTGTCGGTTCCGTTTAATGACATATTCTCTGGATATAATCTCATTCCATCAATTGAGTAAGGGTCATCAAAGGTTAATTCTATTGGAGCAGCGTTACCGTCTAAGAAATTATTTTTAGGTGTTCTGCTTATTGCACTCAAGCCTCCAATTTGCCAAACCCATCCTGCAATTCCATTGCCATTATTAGAATTATAATTAACGCTAATTTGAGGAACTATGTTATGACTTCCAACTGGGGCTTTGATTGGTATAGAGTATCCTGCACCACCCATTAAATCTACAGAAGCAGCCCCTTGTATTGCTCCTACAGGCTTTGTAATATCAATAGATTTGCTAAAATTAATATTATCATACTTTATAGTCTGATAGTTTATTGTTTGGGCAATGGAATCATAGTTAAGTAGTAAAATCGATAATAATAGAATGGCATTTCTGGGAATTCTGTTCATCTCATCTGATAGGAAATGGATACACATAGTTATTAGTTTTAAGAGGTTTATAATATGAATTTTAGATCCTCTTATTAACTATCAAAAAAATTTATATTATTTCTTTGAAATAAATTTTCACAAAACATTACCAGTTTTAAGAACAAAACACTAGATTAAGTGATACTACAAAAAAAATAGACTGCCATTACTGGCAGTCTATTTAAATTTATTCGAGAAATTAAATCAGTTGATCTAATCTCTCTTCTCAACTTTAATCACACTCTTATTACCATTACTCAGCACGTGAATTGTATAGTTACCATTTGCTAAAGATTGCATAGGTACGTTTACGTTTTCATGGTCTTTCACAAATAGCCCCTTTTCATAAATTACTTTGCCTGTAATATCCTGTAATTGAATGGTGTATTGAGCGGCTTTACCCTTCGCATTGATACTTATGGTAGTGTTTGCACTTGCTGGATTAGGGTAAACAAATATTTCTTCCATACAATTTACTTGAACAAATGCAATGTTTGACTCATTCGACTTTGAGTCTAAATCAACCATTACCAATTTGTATTCATACTTGCCAGCATTTACACTTGCATCTTGATAAGTATAGTCACTATTACTTCCTTTTGTATTTACTCGTCCTATTTTGACAAATACATTTTCATTGGCTGCCTTACGCATTACATCAAAATGAATTGCATTTTCTTCAACGCCTGTTGCCCAAGTTAATGCCACACTACAAGCTTCTGATTTTGCTGCAAAGCTCTTCAATGTCACGGGTACAGGTGTGTTCACAATAATTCCTGCATCAACATTAGCATTCAACTCGCCACCTACTACAGTTGCAGTTCCCGTTTTACCATTTGCGTTTGCATCGCTATTATTAGCTATTGAAATGATACCATTTTGAATCGTAAATATATAATTTAATGGCACTGTACTAAATGTAATTCCATATTGATTTACACCAGGAAGTAGTTCTGGGAATAAATAGTACCCATTTGCGTCTGTTACTGCAGTAACAACTATTTGGTTTGTTGAAACCTTTGTTAGGGTTGCTGTTACACCAGGAACCCCTTTTTCATTTAGATCTTGGAGACCATTATTATTTAAATCATACCAAACATAATTACCTAATCCGCCACTTTGGATAGGTCTTACTCCAGCATCAATATCTAAATTTACATCACCTGCTGCTAATATGATGGGTGAAGTTAGACCTGTAACTGGGTTCACATCACTTCCAATTGCACTTGGTGTGGATTCTGGTGTTGTAAATTCGGTACCTACTGGCAAGTTGGCGAAACCTAAATTGTAGGTGCCCGGATTTAAGTTTATGAACATGTATTTACCAGCGTCATCGGTAGCAACGGTTGTAATAGGATTACTCACTGCGTCATATAAAGTAACTAGGACTCCTGAAATTGGAGCTTCCGATGCATCTTGAATACCATCACTGTCTGCATCATTCCAAATATAGTTGCCAAGTGCGGCTTTTGTTGTACTATAAATACCCGCATCTGTGGTTACATTAGTAACCGGTCCTGTGAGTAAGATTGAAGATGTTGTCTGAGTGTTCGGGTCTGCATCACTATCAGCATTGTCAGCTCCTATATCTAGCAAGGTTAATTGATAGCCTGATGGAAATTGTCCAAATCTTACACTATAATTACCATCAGGAAAATTCGTAAATAAATAGTATCCATTTGCGTCTGTTGTTGTTACATAGGGCTGAATACCTAATGTTGATAGATCTTTATCATATACTGATCCATTGGCATTTAGCAGTGTAACTTGAACACCCTCTACTCCTGGCTCAAGATTGGATGATCCTTGTCGTCCATTTAGATCTGCATCTAACCATACAAAGTTGCCTAATGTATTTACAAGTGGCTTATTAATTCCCATATCAATCGTCACATTCTCTTCGCCAGTTTTTAGAGATACTACTTGTGAGACTAGCCCCGTAGCAAAGCCACCTGGCACATCACTATCTTTTGTATCATCATTTCCTGCATTACTTACAAGACTGCTCTTGTAGGCTGCTGGCAAATTTGTAAATTCAATTGCATAATTCCCTGCAACTAAATTTACAAACAGATATTCTCCTTGACTGTTTGTTGTTATTGTTTTGCTTGGACCATCATCTCCGTTTCCGAGAGTACCATCTATACCTGCATCTAATAATGTAACAGTTACACCTTCAACACCTGTTTCACTTAGTTCTTGGATGCCATCGTTATTTAAATCGTACCAAACTTTATTGCCCAAGCTTGCAGTTGCTGCAGGTGTTCCTTTGGGATAAATACCTGCATTTATATATGATATATGGTCTCCACCGAATAAAGACAATTGACCTGTTTTACCTGTTATTTCATTCGCATCGCTATTGTCGAGTGCCGTACTATTTAAAGCATTCTCTTGTGTAAAAACAAATCCAAGCGGCAAATTGCTAAAGCCAACTAAATAAGTTGCATCTGCTAAGCCTGGGAATAGATAACTTCCATTAGTATTTGTGGTTGTAATGGCTAAAGGGTTGCCCGTGCCGTCATATAAGGTAACTGTCACGCCCGAAACACCTGATTCATTGACATTTTGAATACCATCTTTGTTAGCATCATACCAAACTTGACTTCCAATGCTATTGTCATTTAATGCATTGTAAATACCTGCATCAATGCTCATATTTCTAGTGCCAGCAGCTAAAGTAACAGGGGCGCATAAACCCGTGATTAAATCCGGGTCACTATCTAATTCATCATCTGCCCCACTATTTTGTGCTGCAAAATTAGCACCTGCGGGCAATTTCGTTGGGTCAAAGCCAACCACATAAGTACCTGCATCTAAATCATTGAAGACATAATTACCTAATGCATCTGTTTGTGTTGTTGCCAACATATTGGTTCCAATTGCATCATATAATATAACTATGATTCCTGCTACACCTGTTTCAGTTGGATCTTGTGTTCCACTAAAGTCCGTATCATACCATACTCTACTTCCTAGAGAAGCTTTGTTAGAATCTTGCGGTAAGAAACCAGCATCGACGTATCGGATTGCCTCTCCGGGATTCACATCAAAAGGCAAAGATGTTAGAGTAACTGGATCGATGTCACTATTTTTCTCATCGTTTACAGGATCAATGCTTTTCGTTGGAACATAAATAATAGGCTGTCCAAACTGAACCGTATAGCCTGTGCCTGGTTGAACATTATCGAATAAATATTCTCCATTTTTATCCGTCATAGTTGCCGCTACAACAGTGGCATTATCATCAATAAGCATCACAGGAACACTTGCAATTCCAAGTTCTCCTATTCCTTGTGAGCCATCATTGTCTGCATCGATCCATACAAAGTTTCCAACACTCGCAGTTTGGGCTGCCGTCAAAATTAAACCTGCATCAATGGTACTATCGTATTCACTTGGACTCAATACTATACTGCCACTTCTCCCAAAGCTTAAACCAATTGTTGGGTTGGCATCATTATTTGAATTATTTTGATTATCCGTACCTCCACCTGCAACCAGCGGCGAAAACGTGTAGTTTGCTGGAGGCGTGAAGCTTACATTGTATTCAGTCGCTGAGTTACCTATCGTAGTAGAGGTTAATTCCGTAAAATTATAATTACCATAAGAATCAGTTACTGTAGCACCTACTAATACATCATCATTTGTACTTGGTAAACCATCGGTACCATTTAAATATAAATCGACGGTAACACCTGCTAAACCTACTTCATTAGCATCTTGAACACCATCTTTATTATCATCTAACCACACATTGCTACCAATAGAACCGATACACGAAATTGTGAAATAGTATTTTACAGTAACTTCAGCATAAGCCTTGTCCATTTGATCTACAACAATATTACCACCACCGCCTGTAATAGTTAAGCCCGTTAATGTGCTAACCGAAAGATTAACATTGCCTGTTCCTATAAAAGGAATTAAGCTCGACGGCGTATTGAATATTGAATTGCCGGAAACCACGCTTGAACCACTTTTAATTTTGATATCATCATCAGTTGTGTTATCGCTAGTAATAGATGTAACCCAAGCATCGCTCATAGTTGGATCCACATAAATACTTGACATATAATCAGTTAATCCTAACGATTTCATTCTTTGTGTCGTAGAGAAAAACACGCCAGTCAGTGAATCACCTGGCCATGTTGACCCATTGAAAGCAGGGGGAACAATTAAACTTTGCGCAAAGGATTGAAGCCCTGTAGAAATATTAGCGAAAGATCCAGAAAATATAGTTGTTGAACCTAAGTTGATAGAAGCATTACCTCCCATGGAAATTTCAGCACTTTCGGGCACAGTGGAATTATTTTCAGCAACAATAACAGTTCCAATCTCAATACTATAATCCAATTGAGCAGACGTCAAAGTTTTAGTACCTCCGTTTGTATTAAATTGAGGCAAAGGCAATTGTGTGAGATTCAAATCAGCCGATTGAAAAGGCAATCGATAAGTGTATGAAATGCTATCAAGTGCACAAGTTGAACTCGGAGCACTGCAAGTACCTGGGTCAGCAAGTATGATAGCCTGCGTTGTGGCACATCCATTCGATGCAGTAATTGTCAAGGTAATACTTCCTTGTCCTGCTGTCCCATTCACAGTTCTAAATGGACTAGGATATCCAAAATAAAGATTTGTGGCAGCTGACCCATCCGATAAAGTAATCGCAATAGGATTGCCATTTTGTGTGGCAGTGATTGAATATTTTCTCCCTGACATAACCGAATCTTGACTAGGCTGCAAAGTAAAAGTTATGTAATCATCCGCGACGGTATTTTCAGTCGCGTTTGAATGACAAGAGCTCACTAAAATACCGGGAGCGAAATTGCAATTACTTCCTTGACCGAAGGAGCAGTAATTTAGAACTAATATTAAAAATGCGTTTAAAGTGAGGGATTTTCTTATCATGCTACATTTTTTTAATATGTTATTATACTACAAAAAATTTAGCGGAAAACACTTAAAGTAAATTTTCTTAAAAAACACAGCCTTGATATTCAATCTATTAATTGAGACCGTTACAAAAACTTAATGAGATTCAGAAAAATTGTCAATTGGCTTCAAATTTCTTCGTTACTCAATTTTTTTTGCCAATTGACTTTTGCAATAGTCTCTTATTATAAACAATGAATCTGTTAACACAGAATCTATATGTAAAAATAGTCCATTAGGTTTTTCTTGAAAAATGACAAATATTCTATCAACATTTGCCCCTGGATTTGAGGTATAATTATGAATCCGTCAAACCAATCACATGGGTATAAAGTTTGTTCCAAGTAATTAAAAATGGAATTCTATAAAGCACTCATTACTTTTTCTTATTCTACTTGTATTGTAAATGCTAGATAGTTAATAGCCGTTAGTTATAAAAGCAAAACTGACTTATTACGAGAAGGGATTAGGTTTTGGGATCAGCTTCTATTTCTTAATTCATAAATGGATTCCTAAACAACACGCAAATTGATAGCTTTTAGGTACTTGGAAATTAAAAAAGGACTTATTATTGTTGACTTTTGAGAACGTATTGTTCATAATCCTGACAAACTTATATTTTGAAAAGTAGTATTATAGTTTTACTACATTGATGGCTGACTTACCTCTTTGAGTGTCTTGTGTATCAAAAGAAACTTTGTCATTTTCACGAATACTAGTTCCATTAAGACCACTTAAGTGAACAAATACATCTTCTCCTGTTTCGTCATCTTTAATAAAGCCAAATCCTTTTGTCTGATTGAAAAATTTAACAATTCCTGAGCTCATAATTTAAAAAATTTAATTTGCTGTGCAAGCTACATGGTTTGTAGCACTTTACAAGCTATAATGATGAGAATCTTTATACCAAAATGAAATATGTAAGAGAACAATTTTGGCAAATTCAATTGCTATCAATATATTTTCAGTCGTGAGTATATCCAAATCATCTCTATCAGGATAAGATAGAAGTATCGCACCGTGGATATGAACTAAAGAAACAAGTCAAATGAGAATCTAACAAGCAAATTAGGCATTGACTATCGAAAGAAGATGCATGGAACCCAAATCTGTTTTTGAAAGTATCAAACACAACAAACATTTCAAACGATTTATGCTAAAATGGCTACAAAAAGTAAATATAGAACCAGGCTTATTGGCATAAGTAGACAACTTAAAGAAAAAATTGGCTACAATGAACCTATTTACTTTCTTAAAACAAAAACGAAGGAAGACAAGTTGTTTCTGTAGTTGACAAACCAACTAAACTATATAATTCTTTGGCTTCTGAAGATTTGAAGGAATCAAACAGAAATAACTATCAGATATTTTCTGTTCATAATTTTGAGCAAAATAAGATCTTAATTTCTATTTTTTGAATATTTTACTTATATGTTGGCAAAACTAAAGCTGATATTTGTATCAAATTACACCGAATTTCTTTGGATTTATCATAAAACATATACAGTAAAATTAGACCCATACATGAATGCTGCATTCCGTTCGGCTTAGTAGCATGATTCGTTTTACTCAAAAGCCCTCTCTATTACTTCGTCCTTTCCTGAAAGAATAGCCTTTTGTGTCGGTTGAACTTCAATGTCTGGTTGCACTCCTTTTGAGACCTGCATTTTGCCGTTCACCAATTGAGTGGCAGAATACTGAAATCTTAAATTATTATTCAACCTCAGTTGATTGGCATGTACTCCACCACCTGCTGTAGAGGTTCCAATAAAAGTTGCCAAGCCTTGTTGCTTTAAAACAAACAATAAATACTCTGTTAATCCTCGTGTGTGGTAGTCAATCAGAAAAATCAATTTTGGCGTAAGGCTCACATTTCGCTTGCCTATAAAATGTGCTTGGTAAGGTTCTAGCTTGCTTGCACCAAATGGTGAATAGCTTGTTTTGCTCATTTCATACATTTTGGTTCTATCGACTTTAGGCAAATATGTCAATAAATATTCAAGTAAATTATTCTGCTGCTGATCTCTACAATCAATCACAAGTGTTTGGTAGGTATTCCACCTTTTTACCAAAGTATCCATTTTTATGTAATTGTTTTCCTTATCACTATGTCTTTTACTTAAAATATTCTCAATATTAGGATTGATGTATAATGTTTGCTTACTTTCCTTGCTTACCTTATTGATTGTATTCACCTCATCTTCTTCGAGACTATCGACCTTTGGAACCACTTTTCGAACATTATCGCTTGCCAAAAAAGTTTCTTCAACAATTTTTCCATTTCTATTAATTGTAAGCGTTGCTTTTTCTTGGCTGAGTGAATTCAAATATTTACCTCTTACTAAATCTTGCAAATACATGGGCATTTTCACGGCCTGCATACTTTGTATCAGACTATCGAGGCTTATATTGTCTATTTTCTGCAACCAATCACCAACTTTTATTTTATCCGCTTTGAAAGTTTTTTCTACAATTACTTTATTATCTACAATAGCAGCTTGACAAGGTATTTGTACTGCACTCATATTGCCAAACATCATGCTGGTTGGTTGTGCATAAATTTGAACATCATTTGTCCAAGCTAAAAAATCGATAAACAGATTATGCCAAGCATTTACTTCAGGTTTATTTTCAATAGAACGTATACCATTCAGAAACAATTCCTCTAATCTTTCCCTAGTCAGTCCATTCTCATTTATTTTGTCGTGCAACAAATAACCATAAATTTCAATCGCTGATGCTATGGCTTGTAAGCGCGTTTCTGTTTTGGATTCAATCTTTTTTGCTAAGCTATCGCTCAAAGTTTTAATTATTTCTTTATCAGAATTGGGATAAACTTTTGTTTTATTCGCTTTCAACACAATTGGGACATAAGCTTGCAAGTCATTGATAAACTGAAACATTGTTGGTTTTTCGAAAAAAGGCATTTTATACAAATTTTTATCCTGTATAGCAATCATTTTCAATCCATATTTCCCTTCTTTCTTCATATTGGCATCCTGCGTATAAATGTTTTTGCCTGACATTGGATCCTCCCAACCCACTAATTCACCTTGTTCATTATAATCTTCAAAATCTGTGTTTCGCATTGGCACCATAATCCATTTATCATTACTATCTTTCTTTTCAAATGTTAGATTATCGATATACAATGTGCCACTCGGTGGTAAGACAATATGAATTTTATCTACTTCGCATTCTTTCGGGTAGTCGATTATTTGTTCATAACGCTTCCACTCTTTTGTGTCAACACTTACATAAAAATTACTAAATGTTTTGGTCTTGCGCGAAAAGGGTGTCAATTGTAAAGCCTTTACTGAATCAATATTGCCTTCTAATTTAGCCCAAAATGAGATTTTTATTTTAGCATCATTCATTCTTTTCGCGATTGGCGAAAAGTGCTGAGTTATTTCATGCACCCCAACCTGTTTATTGATGATATAATTCGTGCTAAGTTGTTTTACTTCTGCTCGCGCACCTACATTGAGTGCTGATTGGTGTTGCCAATATGCATCCATCTTGTATTCCGAGGAATTTGGCATTAGGGACTTCAAATCAAATTTACCTTTAGTTATCACAACTCCTGGGGCTAACGTTCTCATTAAGGCAATTACCTCTTGCACAAATTCTTCATCACTTTTCGACTTATTTGCCAATTCATAACCCTTGTATGCCAAGGCTGTCCATGAGAAATCATGAATATTGGGGTCAGGATAATAGAACTTTACCGTACTGTACAAATTTGCAAACGCAACTAGTCTTTTCTCGACACGACTAATAGCAAGACTTCTGTAGCTCGAAAAAATAAACAGAAATAGTAATAGTTTTCTCATAATGTATTGCTTCTATCGGGTAAAAATAATTCAAATACTTATAATAAATGAATTGTATTAATAACCTGCAAGCCTCATTATATTTGCGATATATGTCTCACGAACAAATCAGTTATATTATCCTCATTGTAGCGCTCCTATTTTCAATTATTTTCGATTTATTTGTTTTTAGTAGAAGTCATCATCAGGTTAGTATGCAATCCGCAACATTTCAATACATGTTTTGGGTTGTACTCGCTCTCTTCTTTGGCGGTTATATATGGCTTAGCTATGATTCAAAAATGGCGTTAGATTATTATTCCGCTTATTTCATGGAGATTTCCTTATCCGTTGACAACATATTTGTATTTGTCTTGATTTTTAAATCATTACAAATTGATGAAAAAGAAATTGGGAGATCTTTAATGATAGGGGTTTTACTGGCTATTATTCTTCGCATCATTTTTATCGCGATTGGGATTGTGCTTATTGAACAATTTCATTGGATAATATACATTTTTGGTGGCTTCCTATTTTTTACTGGACTTAAATTATTCTTCGGCAATCATGAAGAGGAAGAAGATGTAAAAGATGGATTTATTTACAAATTTGTTCGAAAATTTTTTCGTTATACAGACGAAGATTCGGAGGGTAAGTATGTGTTGATAAAAGATAACAAAAGATTCTTTACTCGTCTTGCTCTAGTGATTGTGATCATTGGTTTAACGGACATATTATTCGCGCTCGATTCTATACCTGCTGTTTTTGGTATTACAACCAATAACCTAGTCGTTTTTTCATCGAATATTTTTGCTGTATTGGGCTTGCGGGCTTTGTTTTTCATTTTACAGAAAGCTTCCGATAAATTCGATTATTTACAACAAGGTATTGCCATTGTGTTGGTTTTCATAGGTGCAAAAATGTTTTTAGAAATAGTTGACATCCATTTACCTGTTTGGGCTTCCTTGGCAACTATTTTTATTTGCATTGGCGGTTCTATTGTATATTCAATCAAAAATGATTAGAAACACCTATTTTGATAAAAGCTTCTCAAATATCATCAATACTCAGTTGTGAGTTACTTCAAGAAGGTCATGATTTTTGGATAGATAATATTCTTTTCGATAGTCGCAAAATTTCTCATCCTCAGTCGTCCATTTTTGTACCAATTAATACTGAAAGAAGAAATGCTCATCGATTTATACAAGCCATGTATGACGCAGGTGTAAGGTGTTTTTTTGTGAGCATTCAGGATAATTATAATTTAGCAGATGCATGGATTATACAGGTAAATAATACCTTAGATGCTTGCCAGCAAATGGTTGCTTGGCATCGAGCTCAATTTACACTGCCAGTGATTGGCATTACAGGCAGCAATGGCAAAACAATCGTCAAAGAATGGTTGAACCAGCTGTTAGAGAATAATTTTGACATTGTTCGCAGCCCGAAAAGTTATAATTCACAAATAGGTGTTCCTTTATCGGTATGGCAAATTCAAACGCATCATACCTTAGGTATTTTTGAAGCAGGTATTTCACAAGCAGATGAAATGGAAAGGCTCGAAAAAATGATTCAACCCAATATTGGCATTTTTACGAATATTGGCGAACAGCATGCCGAAGGCTTTTTAAACGTAAAACATAAAATAAATGAAAAGCTTAATTTATTTAAACATGTAAAGCAACTTATTTATAATTGCGACTATGAAGAGTTACATGAGTGTGTGACTTTGTTTGTAAGTAAATACCCCACTCAATTAATTACATGGAGCAAAAAAATGCCAGCCGATTTGCAAATTGTCAGCTTGTTAAAAAGTAAATCCCAATCAATCATTCAAGGCGTTTATAAGGATGAACAAATTGAAATTATAATTCCGTTTACCGACGATGCCTATATAGAAGATAGTATACATTGCTGGTTAACAGCTTTAACATTGGGATTGCCGCATGCTCAAATTGGACAATCGATAAAAAAGCTTGCTCCAATAGCCATGCGGCTCGAGGTACTGAAAGGTAAAAACAACTGTACCCTAATTAATGATAGTTATAGTTCCGATATTTCATCATTAAATATCGCACTTGATTTGCTTTTGCAACAAAATCAGCATAAACAAAAAATTGTGATACTTTCTGATATTTATCAATCAGGTAAAGATGATGAATTGTATGAGGAAGTATTGGATTTACTCTTACAGAAAAAAATTGATCGACTCATCGGTGTTGGTGAAATGTTTTTAAAACATAAATCAATTTTTGCAGCCGCACAAAAAATAAAATCCGACTTCTTTTTAAACACAGATACATTGCTATATTATCTGGAAGAACATCAAATTGCCGATACAAGTATTTTAATTAAAGGTGCCCGAAAATTTGAATTCGAAAAAATTTCGCGCGATTTGCAAGAAAGAATTCATCAAACCATACTTGAAATAAACCTTGATGCACTCATTCATAATTATAAAGTGTATCAAAATTTATTAAAAAAAGATACAAAAATAATGGCTATGGTGAAGGCCTTTTCCTATGGCAGCGGCAGTGTGGAAGTAGCTAACAAATTACAATTTCAAGGTGTCGATTATTTAGCGGTAGCCTATACAGATGAAGGTATTGCGTTACGTAAAAATGGTATTCACTTACCTATCATGATTATGAATGCCGATGAGCATTCCTATGAAGAAGTCATAGAATATAAATTAGAACCTGAAATTTATAATTTCAGAACGCTTGAAAAATTTATTGATTTAGCAACAGTGCATGAATTAGTGGCTTATCCTATTCATATCAAACTTGATACCGGCATGCATAGGCTTGGCTTTGATGAACACGATTTAGCAGAACTCATTCAAATACTCAAACACCAAATAAGCCTTAAGATTGTGACTGTATTCTCGCATTTAACAGGCAGTGAAGAAATTGGTTTAGATGATTTCTCAAAAGAGCAAGCCAAGCGATTTACACAGATGAGTGAACAATTAGAAAGTGCATTAGGTTATTCATTCATAAAACATCTATGCAACTCATCAGGGATTACGCGTCACCCCGAAATGCATTTTGATATGGTTCGTCTAGGCTTGGGTTTATATGGCATTGATGGCAGCAAAAAGGTTTCTAAACAATTGCATATTGTGAGCAAACTCAAAACTGTTATTTCGCAAATTAAACTTGTTCCTGCCAATGAAACGGTAGGATACAATAGAAAAGGTGTACTAAAGCGCGATACAAAAATTGGTACTGTTTGTGTAGGTTATGCGGATGGGATTGCTCGGCGTTTAGGTAATGGTGTCGGGAAAATGATGGTGAATAATACCCTTGTACCTATTGTAGGTAACGTTTGTATGGATATGTGTATGTTAGATATAACAGACGTCTCTGAGGTTAACGAAGGAGATGCAGTAGAAGTATTTGGTGATCATATTACAGTGAATCATCTAGCCGAATGGGCGGATACCATTCCGTATGAAATTCTGACGAGCATTTCACAACGAGTGAAGAGAGTTTATTTTGAAGAATAGTCAGGAAATCGAGAAACAAGGCATGCCTTATCCCAAATTATGCAAGAGGATTTGACAAAGTAAAATTCTAACGTGTTATACCCATGTGATTTGTGTCGCAAACCAAATTTTACAATATTAAATGCCGATGGATACAAATGTTCAGATTAAATGGAGGAACGAAATTTTAATCTGTTACATTTGTCTAATCGGTATAAATTATACCAAATGATATTAAAAAACGTACTCTTTGGAATGCGTTTTCTGGATAAATATTTTATGATTGGCTTTAATTCTTCTTTGCGTTTTTTGCTTCAATGCTTAACGTAGCATGCGGAACCGCACGAAGGCGAGCTTTATCGATAAGCTTACCCGTCTCACGACAAATACCATATGTCTTATTTTCAATACGCATTAAAGCTTGCTCCAAGTGACTAATAAATGTTATTTGACGGCTTGCTAATTGCGTAAATTGTTCGCGATCCATAGCCGCACTTCCATCTTCAATGCCTTGGTACTTGTTTTCAGTATCTTCTGTACCGCCTTCATCTTTGCGCATAATTACACCTTGTAAATATTGCAATTCAGTTTTTGCTACTTCTAATTTTTGTAAAATAAGTTCTTTAAACTCTTGTAAATCATCATCACTGTATCGATAACTAGCTGCTGCTGTACTTGGATTCATATCTAATATAGATCTTGTTTGTTCGGGTTCGTATTTTTTAATATTTGTGTCTACTGCTTTCCTTTTTAACTCTGATGTCTTGCGATGAGCGATCACTTTCCCTGTTTCATTCTTTAATGTAGAGGTAGCAAATGTGCTAGTCTTAAAAACATCAGATTTTTTAGGCATCGTATAAGTTGATGCAATAATAGTTTTGGTATTAGCTGGCTTTTTGATTGGTTTAGGCGCTTTTACCTTTGGTACTTTAACCGGTTTTTCTTTTACCACTTTTACTTTAGGTTCCTTTACCGGTTTAATTTTAACTTCTTTTACTTTCGCGACCTTCTTTTCAGCGATTTTTTTAGCAACTGGCTTTTTTACCTCTACCTTCTTAGCAGTAGGTTTTACCACTGCCTTTACGATGGCTTTTTTCGGAGCGGGTTTTGCAACAACCTTTTTAGGAGTCGGCTTCGCAACTACTTTTTTAGATTCCACTTTTTTAGGCGTAGGCTTCACAACGACCTTTTTAGTTACAGGAGCTGATTTTTTTGCAGCTACTTTTTTCGGAGCGGGCTTCGCTATTGGCTTCTTTGCTGTAGGTTTTGCAGCTACTTTTTTCGGAGCAGGTTTTGCGGCTGCTTTTTTAGGTGCTGGCTTCGCAATTGGCTTTTTTGCAGTTGGTTTTGAGGCTGCTTTTTTAGGGGTTGGTTTCTTAGTTGCCATAGCCTTAGACGTTTTTAGTTATATTAACTTTAATTATATGTTCATTCACCTCTATTTCAGTAAAATGTTCGAATGAGTCTGAAAATTTCAACGAGGAAGCTAAAATTTCGGTGCAAATATATGAATTATAATGGCTTAGCGCATTATTTAATATATTATGATTTTCTATATCTACATTGATTCTATCCGTCAATTCAAAGTCTGCGTCTTTCCTCATCTTTTGAACCTTATTTACGAATTCTCTTGCCAGTCCTTCTTTAACTAATTCATCCGTCAATTCTATATTCAACGCAACAGTTAACGCCCCTTTACTAGCTACCAATAAGCCAGGTATATCATCCGAGCTTATCTCTACCTCGCTCAATAAAATATCAATTTGTTCATTTTCGAAAATTCGTGTAATGAGTCCCGATTGCTCAATTTTATGAATTTCAGCTGCTTGCCAGGTGGCTATATCGCTTGCAAAGGCTTTCATTTTACTACCTAATTTGGTTCCTAAGACTTTAAAATTAGGCTTTATTTTCTTCCTAATGACTTCATTATCCCCTGCAATAAATTCAATTTCCTTAATATTTACCTCACTTTTAATGATATCAGCAACACTTTCTATTTGCGACTTTAAAGCAGGATTTACAAGTGGAATAATGGCTTTTTGTAATGGTTGGCGCACTTTAATATTCGCCTTTTTACGTAGAGATAATAAAAGAGAACAAGCATCCTGAGCAATTCGCATTCTTTCTTCTAACTTTTCATCAATATCATCAATAATTACATGCGGGTAATTAGCTATGTGAACAGACGTAAATACTTCGCGTTTACTTACTTTATTGAGTCGACTATATAACCAATCGCTGAAAAAAGGAGAAATCGGGGCGATGAGTTTACACAAAACCTCAAGACATTCATATAAAGTTTGATAAGCAGCAATTTTATCATGCTCGTATTCACCTTTCCAAAATCTACGACGACAAAGGCGCACGTACCAATTACTTAAATTTTCATCTACAAACTCATCAATCAATCGGCCAGCTTTGGTTGGTTCATAATCATCCATATACAAGCGTACATTTCCAATCAAGGTATTAAGCGATGAGATAATCCATTGATCTATTTCCGGACGCTCTTTGATAGGAATAAATTTCTCAGTAAACGAAAAACCATCCACATTTGCGTATAGCGCAAAAAAACTATATGTATTGTAAAGAGTATTAAATAATTTTCGTTGTGTTTCTGCTATACCATTTTGATCAAATTTTAAACTGTCCCATGGTGAGGCGTTTGTGACCAAATACCATCTTGTCGCATCAGCACCATAAGTATCAATAGTAACAAATGGATCAACTACATTGCCCAAGCGTTTGCTCATTTTGTTTCCATTTTTATCTAGCACGAATCCATTGGCTACAACATTCTTATAGGCTACTGAATCGAAAAGCAAAACTGCTAACGCATGTAATGTATAAAACCAACCTCGAGTTTGATCCACACCTTCGGCAATAAAATCTGCAGGAAACCTCCCTGCAAGCTTTCGAACATCAGCTATTGGATTCATCGCATCAACACTTTCTTGCATTTTACCTTCTACATCTTCAAATGGGAAATGCCATTGCGCATAAGGCATTGCACCACTATCGAACCAAACATCTATTAAATCTGGCTCACGATACATCTTTTGCCCTGTAGGCGATCTTAATATTACATTATCTATGTAAGGTCGATGCAAATCATTCAACTCCTTTTCAGTACTATCCTCATGCATTAAATTTTTTATTTCAGTGATACTACCGCAACAAATTTCCTCACTACCATCTTCGCTACGCCATACTGGCAAAGGGGTACCCCAATACCGGCTTCTACTCAAGTTCCAATCTACCATATTTTCAAGCCAGTTCCCAAATCTTCCTTCGCCTGTAGCTTTTGGCTTCCAATTAATAGTTTTATTCAGCTCCACCATGCGATCTTTTACAGCTGTTGTGCGTATAAACCATGCATCAAGAGGATAATAAATAATTGGTTTATCCGTTCGCCAACAATGTGGGTAGTTATGCTCGTGTTTTTCTACTTTAAAAGCGAGTCCACGCTTTTTCAGCTCAACGCTGATGTCAACATTTACATCTATATAATTTTTATCGTCTTTATAATTTTTCACATATCGCCCACTATATTCGCCCGTGCCTGAAATAAACTTTCCTTCTCGATCTACGAGTGTGAGTATGCCTAAATTATTTTTTTGTCCAACCTTATAGTCATCAGCACCAAAAGCAGGTGCGGTATGCACAATACCTGTTCCATCTTCGGTGGTAACAAAATCTCCAAGTACAATTTTAAAGGGATCGCCACCACTCAACGCTGGTTTATTACTTTCAAAAGGCAATATTTGTTCATACCTTAAATTTTCAAGTTCTGCGCCACGATATAATGCAAGTACTTGATAAGGAATAATTTTTGAATCCGAATTATAAATCTCAAAATCTGCATCCTCTCCTTCTGATTTAAAATACTTCGAAATTAAGTTTTCTGCGATGATAACAAATTGTAACTCGTGGGTATAAGGATTAAATGTTTTTACTAAGGCATAATTAATATTAGGCCCAACTGTAAGCCCTAGGTTAGAAGGTAAAGTCCAAGGCGTGGTAGTCCAAGCCATAAAATAGATGTCTGATGTCAAAGCTTGGTTCTCGGCTGCTCTTATTGTGAGCGACTCAACAATTTCTTTTTTTGCTTCCAATTGTAAACTGACATCTGCCATTTTGAAAAGAACAGTTGCCGAGGTATCTTTTACATCTTTGTAGCAGCCTGGCTGATTGAGTTCATGAGAACTAAGACCTGTTCCTGCGGCGGGTGAGTAGGGTTGTATCGATACCGATTTGTACAAATATCCTTTTTTATGAAGCTCCTTTAAACACCACCAAAGGCTTTCGATATAGTCATTCTCATAAGTAACATATGGATTATCTAAATCTACCCAATAGCCCATTTTGGTGGTTATTTCATCCCACTTATCTTTAAATCTACCAACGGCTTCACGGCATTTTTGATTATACTCTTCAATCGATATTTTAGTCCCTATATCTTCCTTCGTAATCCCAAGTTCTTTCTCTACACCTAGCTCTACAGGCAATCCGTGCGTATCCCAGCCTGCCTTTCGATTTACTTGAAAGCCAGTCATAGTTTTATACCTGCATATCATATCTTTTAAGGTACGCGAAATCACATGATGAATACCAGGCATACCATTCGCCGAGGGTGGTCCTTCGTAGAATACAAATGGTTCGGCGCCATTTCGGTTGATAATACTTTTTTCAAAAATATTTTCGGATTGCCAATATTGAAGCATTTCGGCTTCTAGTGAAGGCAGGTGAAGTTGTTTGGGTAGAAAATATTTTGTATCAGACATAGTATTAAAAAATGGGCGCAAAGATAATTTTTAAAAGTGAAAATGAACATAAGCTAAAAAAAAAGCCATGCTTTAAAACATGGCTTCTTTTACTATGAGAAACAAAAACGAAACTTTTTCTAATTTGCTCGTTCGGCACGGAAAGTACCCGATATCATATAACTGTTACCTGAAGGCTGTCCTATTAAAGTTGCTGTATACGAACCTAATACATCATTCGGGAATCCCGGAAATGAGGTGTAGGTAACCGTGTTCGTAGAAGTAGCAGACAATAGCCATTGTGTATCAGTCCATGAAGCATTTGTTATGCCACCAATACTTAATGATGACATAGGGAATGTACCAGAAGTTAAACCATCCGCTACAAAATTTAAATATCGAAGCAAGTTTGTAGAATCTTCTGCATAAATATTAGAATTTGAAGATGTTACATTACATCCTGGCAAGGTGTTAGGTTCGCTAAATGTATAATTTGTCGTCGTGTTATTAAATGTATTTGTCATGGATACAGTTAAAAAACGAATTGTGTTGCCACAGGCTGCAAAACTGCCCAAATTGTTAGCTCCTGTAGCCAAAGAAATAGGACTACTTGTATTACCATAAGTACCTGAGGCATTATCGTAAGCTGTGATAGTAATTGGCGTGGTTGGCGTGCATGAGAAGCTATAATTAAATTGACCCAGACTATTCGCATTTACCAAAATAAATCCTGGGTTGATTAAGATCGTACCATTACTGATTGGATTATTACTACAATCCCAAATTACACCCGAAACATTGCTGACAGCAGGGTATGCCACCGTTATAGTTCCTAAATTGATATTTGTATTTTGTGTTGTAATTGTTTGTGTATAAATAGGGGCGCTAGTCCCACAAAGTGCTGTTAGGTAAACGTTTAAAGTAAGTATTGCATTCGCTTCAGCCATACCTCCTATCCAACCATTTGAATTGGAATAGCCATGTGCTCCTGCGTTGGCAGCGTTGTGTAAGCTAACATAGGCATTAGGAATTGGATTGCCCAATCCATCAACAAGAATCATTTCTAACATGATAGCTTGCGCTTGTAAGTCGAAGTTCCAATAGCTAAAGTGTTTTACTGTGCCCACATATTTACCTCCTACTAAATTAGCAGATCCTTCTTCCATCCATATTTCCTTCACGTCGTCAAAATACCACATCGGTATTTTAGCACTCGCGCTCGCTTGCAAGCTAGCTGGAACATCCATCGCAATAGTAGCTTCACGCGTTGGTACTAGTTGTAATTCGTTGCCATTTTGATCATACATTTCGGCTACTAACATGCCGTAGCTTTTCAATACTTTCTCTTCGCCATTCGCCTCATCTAAACCACGCAATGCGCCTGGCATTGTATTGATACCCATACTCGTTGTAGGGTCAATAACTTTGGCATATACATATACTTGTCCACTGTAGGCCGCTCCATTAGCTTTGCTCACAAGGCTGTTAGCTTGAAAAGTAATGGATAAGCCTCCATTAAAATTAACCGCACCTCCGTTAGCAGCTACAAATGATTGAGGATTTTCCTTTTTCATCAATGACATTTTAATGGTATGACGCTGATTAGCGCTTATCATCACAGAACGATAGCCTGTAAAATATGTTTGCTTGCTAACCTTCACAGTTGTATTATGCTCTGGCATACTTATGTTCGTGAATGTAAAGTATCCATTTACATCAGAATTGGCAAAATTTGTTCCAACGCTTACACTAGCTCCTTCAAGTGGGGCTCCACTTTCATCTAATATAATACCTGATAAAGAGGCTACTACTTTCTTTGAGTTATCGTATGGAGTCACTCTTCCAGGTGTTTGTACATAATTTCGTTTGCACGATTGAGAACCTATTATAATGATTGCGAGCATAGCTAGCAGGCTGAATAGGCTTAGTTTTTTGTTCATGATATTACTTTTAAGTTTGGGTTTATAAAATAGAATCCATGCTATTGACGCACATCTTTCTTTTTGCGTTAGCGAATATCCATAAAAAAATAGAATTATACGAGAAGTGACAGTTTTATGACAAAAATTAAATAGCACAATCAATATCAAGAACTGACGAATGACTAAATAATTAGGATTTTTTAATTAAAATTCTCTATTAAAAATTAATTCAAATATTGAAGCTTATTAGTACTTTGTACAAAATTCTCTAAAAATTTAATTCTAGGATAAGAAAATTAACCCTCATACTCATCATAAGTCACCTCTTAATCTTATTCCCTTATATATCTCCAGCGCAATGTTTACTTATCCCGATTTCCGATACAAGGATTCAAACAGAATCTGATCTGATTGTGGAAGGGCAAGTTGTTGCCATTGAATGTATATGGAATACACAGCAAAATGCAATTTATACCAAACACCAAATTCACATAACCAAAATCTTTAAGGCAATCTTATAACCCATAAAATCAGTATTCTTGAAAGATTTGGTACTATTGGCTTACGCAAACATATATCTTCAAATGCATTAAATCTAAGTGCTGGAAATGCAGGTGTTTTTCACTTAAAAAATTCAATTGTATCTGTCGCAAACGCTTCCAATCTGATGGAATTTTATGCAGGCAAGCAAGGTTATTTGGCTTATGACGCCGATAAAAATCAAGCTTCAACTCCTTTTCATATTTATAACAATATTCAAACTGAGGTGTATGATTACTTGGAACAAAGTTTAAAACGAAAAATGAAAGTTATATACGTTTTAGATTGGAGTACTATAATTCCGTTTGAAAATCATGAGCATGCCTTTAAGAGTAATTTCTTTTCACAAACTAGGTTGAAGACACCTATGCAAAACGAGCATGGCGGTGGATTAGAAAATTTGGTATCGCCATCAGGTTCTATTAGCAGCTATTCACCAACCACCGCAAGGGGCGGTTTTGATACGTTAACAATCAATGGTAGCGGTTTTGGGAGCACACAAGGTACTTCGTTTGTATTATTCCCGCAAGTAGAGCATACTGTTTTGATTAACGCACCAATTAATGGATTATTTTATAAATCACCCAGGTATTACTACATTCGCAAGTATTGTTAGCTTGATATGATTATTTCTAAAACCCCCGTACGTGTAAGCTTTTTTGGAGGTGGCTCCGACTATCCGGATTATTATTTACAACATGGTGGGGCTGTTTTATCTACCTCTATCGATAAGTATATTTATATATCAGTAAGAAAAATGACTGGTATTTTCGATGTAAAGTATCGTATTGGATATTCGAAACTCGAACTATGTAACGAGGTGGATGAGATACAACATACAATCGTAAAAGCATGTATTAAACATCTACAGATAAAAGATGGATTAGAGATACATATCGTTTCAGACTTACCAGCACGAACAGGTATTGGTTCATCATCGGCCTGCACGGTAGGTATGTTAAACGCACTGCATACGTTTTTAGGTAATAGCCGAACAAAACATGAATTAGCGCTGGAAGCTATTTATGTTGAGCAAGTAATTTTGAACGAGCGCGTTGGTGTGCAAGACCAACTTGCTGCCGCTCATGGTGGTTTTAACCACATTACTTTTTCAACTGAAAATGTTTTAAGTGTTACACCTGTTGAATTGAATGTGGAGCTACGTAACATGCTTCAAAATCGATTGATGATGTTTTATACAGGAATTGCAAGATTTGCTCATCAAGTTCTCGAAGAACAAATTCAAAATATACAACAACAAAAAATTACACCGAATATGAAAGAAATCAAAGCCTTGGTAAATAAAGGCTTAGAATTACTTTCTTCGAATAACTCTTTAGATAAATTTGGCGCACTGATGCATGAAACGTGGCTTATGAAACGTGGTCTATCATCAGCTATTAGTAACGATTTTTTAGATGATATTTACCAACGTGCACTTGATGGTGGCGCTTTAGGAGGAAAATTATTAGGTGCAGGCGGTGGTGGTTTTTTTGTATTTTACGTGCCAGATTCAAAGCAAGAATCAGTACTTGAAGCACTTCATGATTTACATCAAATCCCCTTTAAATTCGAACAAGAGGGTACTTCGATTATTTATAAAAGCTAGCCCTTTGCTAAACCCCAGATTATGAGAGTTAGCAAGATTCTGTTGGTTAAGATCGAAAACGTATCAATTAGACGCATTAATTATCGGCAACCCTATAAAAGCAGAGCGAACAGAGAAACTAGAACCTGAGAATAAAAAAATAGAAAACATGTTAAAATTCTTTATTTTGGTTGCGGCTGCAAGTATTATAATTTCTTGTAACAGTTCAATCAAACCTAACTCAACCGACACAAACAATAACAGTTTTTATGCACTTGAAAAAGCCAGTTGGTTAATTGGTAAATGGCAAAATAATTCAACTGCGGGGTATGCGTCGGAAACATGGGATAATAAAAATGATTCCACTTATTTTGGTCAGAGCTTTTTTGTGATAGGGAAAGATACTGTATCATCAGAAACCATTAGCCTTGAACAAAATGGGAATCAATTATTTTATATTCCAACTGTTAAGGACCAAAATGACGGGAACCCAGTAAAATTTTTGCTAACATCTTCTAAGAATAGTCAACTTATTTTTGAAAATCCTACACACGATTTTCCTCAAAAAATCTCATATACACTCCTATCAAATGACACTTTGTTAGCTGAAATTTCAGGGACGATGGATGGAAAACCTAATTCTCAAAAATTTCCGATGACAAGAATAAAATAAGCTTATAGAATAACTTAGAAGGAGGCATGTCTAGACAGAAATATGATTCTTGAAAAATTAATTCATACCCAACGTAAAATCCTATAGTTCATTTGGACTGCACAAGTGTACCCAAAAAAGTTCTTCCCGAGAATATGTCCCAAAACCAATGGTTTAATTGCAAATGTGATTCATATCTGCAATCCTCTTCCTCTTTTTAGCACAACATATTATACCAGCTCCATTCATAAAATTGTCCGAAGGATTTTTTTGAAATGCTAAATGGCATTACTTTAACCGCAGCAAAGCTGGCACCTAATGAAAGTATCAATAATTATCTATTAAACTAGCTTAATATAGTAAATGAACACATGTGACTTGCATATAATACCTAATTGTTTTCAAAGCATTGTAGCAAGTAAAAGTTTTATGCCAAATTATGCGATAGGATTTGAGGAACGAAAATTCTAGCATGTTATACCGATTAGACAAATGTAATAGATTAAAATTTCGTTCCTCCATTTAATCTAAACATTTCTATCCATAGGCATTTACCATTTTTCGTCAAGCGAAATGTATAATATAAAATTAATGTCAAAATGGTATTAGATGTGGTTACCCCGAAAATCTTCAGATAATCATACAATTAATCCTATTGATCTAAATTCTATTCCACTCCCAACGATTTAAGCATCATTGCAAGAATCAGACTTAGCTAGAATCAAAACTTAAAAGGCTACTCAATTGCTTGAATAGCCCTTTATTAAATCTTTCTAAATGATTATTGAACGATATTGAGCTTTTGGATATACTTTTTTCCATTCAATTCTACACGTAAGAAATATAAACCTGAGGTAATATTTTGTAATTGAATTTGCATATTACCGTTCGTGAGTTGAGATCCTTGTTGAATTTTTGCGCCCACTGTATTCACCAATTCGTAAGTAAGTTCGCCTTGGTCTTGGGTTAACACTGTTACATTCCTGTTGGCAGGATTTGGGAAAACAGCTGCTTCTAAGCCTTGCTGGTTCAGTAAACCTAATGGTGAAGTATCAATATCAAAAATTTGAATATCATCCACCGCTGCCTCAACCAAAGAACCTGTTGTATTTACAGCGTCTATACTATCAAGGGCTACAAAGCGAAGTTTAATTGTTGCGCTCCCTTGAGAAGGAACAATAATCTGGCGGCGCCATGAAACATCGGGTTGATAAGATCTCTCTAGAGAAGTCCAATTGACCCCATTATTATAAGATACCCATGTCTGCCAATTATCTTTACGTGGGCTATTGCCTTGACTATTAGTAAACCAACGCCAGTATGAAACTACAGGTTTATTGTAAGGTGTTAAATCAAATTCTTGAGTGATTAGCGTTGTTCTGCCACCATCAACATCAGCAGCTGTTGGTTGTGCAGTTGCAGAAGATGCATTACCCGTAAAAGCACACTTGCCAGTTCCACTTGTATGATCCATTCCTGTTTGTACAACTTCACCTTCAATGGTTTTTGACGAAATAGGTATTCCTACATCCCATTTACCTTTTGAGGTAAGCGTCACAGGGTCCGTTGATAATCCGAATTGCCAATTGGCTGTGCTAGGTGCTATAGCATCAAAATTTTCTGTGAATACTGGCTTATAACCATATAAAATATAAAATGGTAAATTTCTTTGGGAAAATCCAACAGAAAATTTCCCTTGCAAAGGCGCATCAATATTAGGAATATTTGCATCGTCATACAACATAAAATAGTATTCGTAAATATCACCTGCCGATGCATTGGTTGGCGTGAAATTGCCATTAAAAATTGTATCATTGGTTTTTACCATCAACACTGAATCCAATGCAGTTGTTCCTCTTTTTCTAACAAACATTTTAACATCTCCTAAAAAGGGCTTAAACTCCGTTATCGCCACCGCACTAATTGGAATACTATTTGTTAGTTGCGTGGTAATATTTCCTTCATGTTCTATTTCGCTTTGGTTTAGTAAATAAATTCCGTGTCTTGCAAAACCCTTTACAATAGCTTGAAAATGTGGTGTACCATCAAAAATATTATTGTTATCATCATCATATTCCAAAGCATCTAGCAAAATATCGTGATAAACTTGCCCTTCTGTACCATCAGGTCCATTGGCTAAGCCATAATGTGATTCTGCAAAAATTTGTGACATGGTATCAATTGCTGTAGAAAGATTTCCACCCATAAATCCAGCAACAGCCCACCATGCGCCTGCAATAATTTCACCATCGGCATGAACTTGACCTACAAGATTAGCTGGGTAAACTTTAGGGGCTTGATCATATCGACGTATAAAAGAATTAGGGGCATTCACATTAAAACCTTGACCTACAATAGGGTTTTTCGTAATAGACATTGCCCAAACATCTGAATATCCTTCTCCCATACCTCCATTCTCGAAAATGGTACCCTGATCTGCCCAAAATTCATTTGTTATTCCGTGTCCATACTCATGATACACAACCGAATTTACCATGGATAAAGCATTACAGCCGTTTGAAGTTGTATAAAAATTAATTGAAGAACCATTATAAAAAGCATTGCAATTACCATCCGTTCTATCAACACGCGTTAACATAGGATCATCCATCGCGACAAATTGAGGGATTTTTGTTTTCATAAAATCATGAACTTCATTGGCATGATAATAACAAGTCATATGTTGAATACCCGCATTCGGATTACTTAACGGAAAAGACACTGTAGCATTATTCGAAATATTAGTGGCCTGTGTCACAGGAGACACAGTTCCGCTGGCGCCAGTAACAATTCTGACATATTTACCAGAAAGAGTAAGGTCAGCATTTACAGTTGAGGCTCCAGGTAAATTTACAAATCCGTTCAAATCAGTATAATAAGAGGTGGCGTTGCCAGTAACTTTAACCAACAAATTTTTCAATGGCAACATAGCAGAAGGTGCAAATAAATTTGTGGGATAAGCATCTGCTTGCACAGTAAACCCAACATTCACAACTTTATTCTGACGATACAGGACTTCACCATTGCTTGCATCTATATAAGTAACATACTTTCCAGGTGTAGTTTCATCATCTTGAGTGTTTACAGTCACTTTATAAGCTAGTTTGTACTCATATTCATTGCCATTTGGAAATGGGAACCAAACTAAATCATTCGAAACTTCTGAACTAATTACTTGTGTTGTAATCGCATTCTCCGCAGAAACAATTGCTTGATGTGATTGCAATACAGGGGTTACATTAGGAATATTTCTATGCATATCTATACCAAATAAAATGATTTCCATTTTTTGTGTGAATCTTATTGTAACACGCGACCAAAGCACCTCTTTGCCTTCGTGTATTTGTTTGAAGTCCACATTGATATACTTTCCGTCATTCACATTTCGAGTCATTACTAACTCATCAATAGGTAAATTAAATCCTTTGAATTCATTTTGTAAAAAAGCTTTGGCTTTCATTTCCACATTATTGATGCCAGGCAAAACCATAATTGGCTTCCCTAAAGCACGATGTGGCAAATACGTTCTTCTATCAAAAAAAGCACCCCAGCTTTCATACTTTGCTTTGAACTCTTGCCAAGCTACTTGCTTCGCTAATTTGCTATACTTGTAACCGTCATTTACCTCCGTCGCATCATGAAACGGTGTAATATTTGGATTCTGATGAGAATGCCCTTCATGGGCAAAAGCTTGAGTAGCTAGTAAAAATGAAAGCAAGGTGATTGTTATTTTCTTCATTTGTTTTTTATTTATCCTCCTCTTTTAGATTTCAATACAATCGATGTGAGAAGATATTTTTTATGATGGTGTTTTTGAAAATATTAGTCGTTAAAAATCGATTATAGTTTCGAAAGTAGCAACATTGCAGTTTATGGCAAATTATTTGAGATGAATGGCTATAAATGTTACCAATATCTAGCTCATTAAATAGATTTAAAAAGGAAAAAAATTACCTGGAAGTAAGTTTTTCCTTGGTTAAAAGTTAAATTCACAATCTAAAATAATATTTATGAAAAAAATATTGACTTCACTTTTACTTTGTGTTGGAAGCATTTTATCGCATGCACAAATGATGCTAACTTATAATAGCACGGCACAGCAACTTACCAATGCTTTAGTAGCAACTTCAGGTACCTTAGGCGTTACTGTTAGCAACCCAAGCTTGGTTTGCGGGGATAGCTCTTGGGCCGAATTTTCGGGTCCAACCAACTTGGGAATGAATCAAGGAATTGTGTTAGCTGCCGGCAGTCTTGTTGGCACTGGTCCTAATAATGCGGGTCTAATTGGGATACCCTCAGATTTTGCTGTAGGTAGTGATACCTTAGCGGGTGATGCTGATTTATCTGTTTTAGCCAATTGTAATACACGAGGTGCTTGTATTTTAGAATTTGATCTACAACCCGCTGGCAGTTTCGTGGAATTTGAATATATTTTCGGGAGTGAAGAATACCCAGAATTTAACTGTACTTCCTTCAACGATATATTTGCATTCATAATTTCAGGTCCTGGTTTTACAACGCCTACAAATATTGCTTTATTACCAGGCACAACAACACCTGTATCGGTAAATTCAGTAAATGATCAATCGAGTGGTTGCGGTGATTCTACCTATTATGTTGCTAATATAGATAGCTTTCTCACGGTAGATGGCTTTACGACGCCATTAATTGCTTATGCAAATGTTACAGCAGGACAAACGTATCATCTTAAACTAGGTGTTGCCGATGCAATTGACAATATAGTCAATAGTTTTGTTTTTTTGAAATCTAACAGCTTAAAAAGCGGCTATACAACACCGAGTTCTTTAAACCATCAAGATTCATTAAACAAAGTCGTTATGTATCCTAGTGAAGTAGATGATGTGCTACAATTGAAGCATATCGCAAATCAAAATATGCTAGTACAAATTGTAAATGTGCAAGGACAAGTTGTTTTTAGAAAACAGCTACAAACAAATGATAACATAAGCAGCATCAATTTATCAAGCTTACAAAGTGGAGTATATATTGTACAATTGTTGCACGAAAATGGTGAGAAAAGAAATGAGAAAATTATTAAAAGATAATTGATATGCTATCCTTAATCTAATCTGAGCTATGTATGGAAATCTTTGGCACGTGATTTAATGCTTTGAAAAAGTTTTAATCAAGACTTCTTTCACTCTTTTTACTACGTCTTTCAAATTATTTTCTTACCACTCATCTAAATTCTTATCATCCTATCAAATATTTTTCGATTTTTACAAAAAAATAAAATTATGCAAGCACACGAAATAGACTATGTCATTTATGGGGAAGAAATGCAACACATTGAAATAGAACTAGACCCTAATGAATCTGCTATTGCTGAAAGTGGTTCGTTTATGATGATGGAAGATGGTGTTGGTATGCAAACCATTTTCGGTGATGGAAGCAAGCAGGAAGGTGGATTAATGGGTAAATTATTCTCAGCAGGTAAGCGCATACTTACAGGCGAAAGTTTATTTATGACCGCGTTTACGAACAACGGACAAGGAAAAAAGAAAGTTAATTTTGCTTCACCTTACCCTGGTAAAATAATTCCATTGAACTTAGCCCAACTTAATGGTAAAATAATTTGTCAAAAAGATGCATTTCTTTGCGCAGCCAAAGGTGTAAGTGTAGGTATTGAATTTCAGCGCAAACTTGGTACCGGAATATTTGGTGGTGAAGGTTTTATTATGCAAAAGTTAGAGGGCGATGGAATGGCTTTCGTGCATGCCGGTGGTCATGTTTTTGAAAAAAAGCTAAATCCGGGTGAAGTGCTCAAAATAGATACAGGTTGTGTTGTGGCTTACACCTATGATGTCGATTTCGACATTCAATTTATAGGCGGAATTAAAAATGTTGTCTTTGGAGGTGAAGGTCTATTTTTTGCAACACTTCGCGGACCTGGCACTGTATGGATACAATCATTACCGATTAGCAGATTAGCATCTCGTGTAATGTCCTATGGTGGGTTTGGACGCCGAAAAGAAGAAGGTGGATTACTTGGCGGGCTAGGCAATTTGTTAGACGGAGATGGCCGCTAATTTGTTTTAATTATCACTTTGCAAATTTCATTTCATATTCGAGAGATTCAAGCAGTAGCCAAAGAGTTATTGGCGAGCTTTCCAGAAAAACGCTGCTTTGCATTCTATGCTGAGATGGGTAGCGGAAAAACCACTTTGATTCATGCATTATGCAAAGAATTAAACGTAATTGATTCGGTAAGCAGTCCCACTTTTTCAATTATTAATGAGTATAAAACTAGTCACAATCATTCAGTTTTTCATATGGATTGGTATCGATTGAAAAATATAGAAGATGCCATTGAAACTGGAGTACAAGATATAATTAACGATGCAAGTTCATACATATTTATCGAGTGGCCCGAAATAGCAGCCTCGCTTTTACCCCATGATTGTTTGCAACTAAAACTATCTTTTGTATCTCCCGATGAACGTTTACTTGTTATAAATTAGCGTTCAATTAATTGTAATCTAAATTTTTGTTAGAGATGTAACAAAGAAAGTGAAGGTATTTCATTAAAAAATCATGGCATCGCGGCAACCAATCATGGAAAGCCAAAATTCGAATGAAGCAATAAAATAATGCGAGATAAAACCGCTTTTTTTGCTATTACTTGCTGACTTGCAATGAATATTCGCCACAACGAGTGCCTCAATGATAGGTAATATGGTTTGCCCTGAGTTATGAAATTGAAGGACAATCCTAAAATTATCGTTATTATTACTACATCATCAAAAAAGCGAATAGAGTTAATTTGGTAGTTCGATAATTATACATGTACTTTTGTATCAAATTAAATCGTTAAGAAAATGGCATACTCAGAAAAAGTAATTGAACACTACAATAACCCACAAAACGTTGGAACGCTTGATAAGAGCAAAAGCACAGTAGGCACTGGATTGGTGGGTGCTCCTGAATGCGGTGATGTAATGCGTTTACAAATCGAAGTAGACGATGCCACAGGTCTTATTAAAGATGCTAAATTTAAAACCTTTGGTTGTGGCTCTGCCATAGCTTCATCAAGCGTGGCAACAGAATGGTTGAAAGGTAAAAGTATAGATCAAGCCATTCAAATCGATAATATGGATATTGTAGAAGAATTGAATTTGCCACCAGTAAAAATTCACTGCTCAGTATTAGCTGAAGATGCTATTAAAGCCGCTATCAACGACTACCGTGTGAAAAATGGTATGGAAGCGATTGAGTTAGAAGAGAAAATCGTTCACTAAAAAAATCGAAAGATGGAAACCGCTTTAGAAAATAGTATTTACATTAGCGATAAAGCAAAGCAAAAAATTGAGGAACTCTTCAAACAAGCGGAGTTAGATAATTCTCACTTTGTACGGGTAAGCGTTGTAGGTGGCGGCTGTAGTGGTTTAAGTTATAAGTTGGATTTCGACAACGAAATAAAACCTATGGATCAATCATTTGAAGATAAAGGCATTAAGCTTGTGACTGATTTAAAAAGTTTTCTTTATTTAGTAAATACCGAGCTTGATTTTTCGGATGGTTTAAATGGCAAAGGGTTTAATTTTGTCAATCCAAATGCAAGCAGAAGTTGTGGATGCGGAGAAAGCTTCGCAGTTTAATTCTCATAATTATAGTTTCTTAGGGTTTGTTTTCTGTGAGAACGAACTTAATTTATTTGATTTCATTCTAAAATTTGAGGCATATAAAAATATTGAAATCGTAGCCAAACTTTTCTCCATTGTTTGAGCACAGACGAATTTAGTTATTGAGCTAGTATCTTGATGTGCGAGTTTAGATAAAAGTGGCTTAGATGATATGTCATAAACAAACAGAAATTTCACAGTATCAATAACTGCAACAGCATGAAAGAGTATAAAAAAACCGTGTCTTGTGACACGGTTTTTAAATTTAGACTTAAAAGGAAATTACTCTCCTCCTTCCATTTTCTTTTTCAAATCAGCCAAAGCACCAATGTCACCTAATGTTGCTTTTTCAACTTTAGAGTTAAGGTTCTTAACTGCTTTCTTGGTATTGTCAGAATCGTTTTGAGCATCTTTACGAGCACCTTCTTTTTCCTCTTCCATAGCCGCTTCCCATACTTTCGAATGAGATACCATGATGCGTTTTTCGTTGCGATCGAATTCTAAAATGATGAACTCATTCGTTTCTTCTACTGCAATCATTTTTTCATCTTGCTTTTTCAAATGACGTGTTGGCGCAAAAGCTTCTAAGCCATATTGCAATTGAATAATACCGCCTTTCTCTTCTTTACGAATCATCACACCTTCATGACGTGAACCAATTGGGAAAACTGATTCGAATGTGTTCCAAGGATCTTCTTCAATTTGTTTATGACCTAATGAAAGTTTACGAGTTTCTTTATCAACACCTAACACAATTACACCTAACTCAGCACCTACTTTTGTAAAATCGCTAGGATGATTGAAACGTTTAACCCAGCTTAAATCAGAGATATGAATCATACCACCAATTCCATCACCTAATTCTACAAATACACCATAAGGCGTTAAGTTTTTAACTGTGCCAGTATGTTGTGAACCTACAGAATATTTGCTTTCGATTTCTTCCCAAGGATCTGGCATCATTTTCTTGATAGAGAAGCTCATTTTACGCTCATCTTTATCAATAGATACAATCATTGCCTCATGCTCGTCACCCATTTTGAAGAATTCTTTTGCATTAATTGGTTGGTTGCTCCATGTTATTTCTGAAACGTGAACAAGGCCTTCGATACCTGGTTCGATTTCTAAGAAAGCGCCATAATCTTCGATATTTACAACTTTACCTTTAATCTTATTGCCTTCTACAATAGTGTCTGGCAATGTTTCCCAAGGATGAGGTGTAAGTTGTTTCAAACCTAATGAAATACGTTTTTTATCATCATCAAAATCCAATACAGCCACGTTTAATTTTTGACCGTTGGTTAATACTTCACTTGGATGATTTACACGACCCCATGAAATATCAGTGATATATAATAAGCCATCTAATCCACCTAAATCAATAAAGGCTCCGAAGTCAGTAACATTTTTGATAGTACCTTCTAAGATTTGTCCTTTCTCTAATTTAGAAATAATTTCGGTACGTTGTGCTTCGATATCGCTTTCAACTAATGCTTTGTGAGAAACAACCGCATTGCGAATAATTTCGTTGATTTTTACAACTTTAAACTCCATCGTCTTATTTACGAATTGATCGTAATCCGTAACTGGTTTAACGTCAATTTGCGAACCTGGCAAGAAAGTTTCCATGCCATACAAATCAACAATTAATCCGCCTTTAGTCTTAGAAGTAATATGCCCTGTAACGATTTCACCTGTTTTATAAACATCCACAATACGCTCCCATGCACGATGTTGGCGAGCTAATTTGCGACTCAGGTGTAAATGTCCATCACGATCTTCTTTTTCAACGATTAAAACTTCGATGTCCATCCCGATTTTTACTTCTGGTAAATCGCGGAACTCATTTAATGAAATTAATCCGTCAGATTTGTAGCCAATGTTTACTACAGCATCTGTTTTGGTTAAGCCTACGATGGTACCATTTACCATTTCGTTATCGTTTACGGCTTTAAATGTTTCGTCGTACTTTTTATCGAATGTTACACGATCCGATTCTCTGTAAGTTGCGACATTACGTTTGTCCACGCTCCAATCGAAATCGTCGTGTGCACCTGCTTGACCAGCAGAAAGGTTTGGTTTGACAATTGTTTCTTCCATTGTTTTGTTTTTAATGATTGAATAGCTTCCCTTTCATAAACTTTTCAATCGGGTTAAATATTTTTGCGAAAGGGCAGCAAAGGTAGGAAAAATGTAGAAAAAAATTGATTTGTATGAAAAAAGCCCTTTCGGCTGGGCTTTTTTAAAAATTAGATTGACATTTAATCAACATCCCAAAACACTCTTGGAGAAAACATATTCACACCACTTGGTGTATTAGGATTCGTATTTACCTCATCAATTGGGTACATGTATCTGCGCGGAATCTCTGAACCAATTGTAGGATTCAAAGCAGGAATACCTGTTCGTCGCCAATCGGCAAAAGTTTCTGGTTGTAAAAACATGGCAAAATACTTTTGCATCATCACAGATTTTAAACGATCTACTAGAGGATCTGACGCGATGTAAGGATAAGCCGCAAGCGAAGCTGAAAAGCCATTGGTATCTGACTTAGCAAAGCTGTATGATAATAACATTGCTTCTTTCAAAATATCTTCTGCATCTGCATCACCATTTCTTGCCGCTATTTCTGCTTCAATGAACTTCTGCTCCATAGAAGAGATAAAGCAAACAGGCTGGTCATCTGCATCAAATAATGGACCTAAATCATCTTCTGCGGTGTCAACATAGCTTGTAATACGCGCATCTCCTAAGTTTTCTAATGTCTTAAACAAATATGCATCCTTATAGATTAAATCGCCAACACGTTGATCATTAAATTGTCTCATTGGTCCTGAAGAAGGGGGACTAAAATTAAAAATGGCATTTACTCCGTTTGCTAATATTAATTCAGATTTAGCTTTTGAAAATTCCTTCGTATGTAAGTACATTCTAGCCTTTAAAGCGTGTGACAATTCTATCCAAGAATCAATATTTCCTCCAAATAGCAAATCATCAGAATTAGGTACCCGACCAACATCTGTCTTTGCCAAAAGAATCTCAGCATCATTTAGCATATTTATCAAACTTTCATAAACAAAAGAACCTTTATCATACTTTGGTTGCAAAATAGCGGGTGCTTTCAAGGCTTCTGTAAATGGAACATCACCCCAATGATCAACAAGTACAGAATATCCAAAAGCAGTCAATACCTTCGAAACACCTTCGTAATGATAATACTTATTCTCTTTTGAATAAGCACCCATCTTATCCAAATTATTCAATACTGAAAAAAATGTTGCACTCCAACAATTATTAAAATCAGAGCCCACAAAATTGTACACTTGTATAGGAACCCATTGAACAGAGCTCCCTACTACTTGTTGCATCATTACGCCATTAAATCGAGCAAAATCTCCCCCATAAAAATATGCCATGTTTGAAAGTGCGGCTGGTAACAATACCTTTGGATCAGCATTGAGCAATGCGGTTGTATCATCGTTCAACTCCTCTCTCAAAAAGTTCTTTTTACATGAGCCAAATGCAAGTGATGTTAATATCAGTGCAAGGGCTATCTTCTTATATATAAGTTTCATTTTATTATTATTTATTCAGTTTAGAAATTCAATTTTAAGTTAAAACCATACGATTTTGTCCCAGGATTGTTAAAATAATCAAGACCTTGCGCTTTGTTGCCACCTACCAGGCTAGTTTCAGGATCAACCCCTTTATATTTAGTCCACAGCAACAGGTTTCTACCGACGAAACCAAAAGATGCACCTTTGATGTATTTTGTTTTAGACAATAAAGTATTGGGTATAGAATATGATAAAGAAAGCTCTCGCAATCTAACCCACGATGCATCTTCAATAAATGGCTCATTAATTGTGAAGCCTCCACCGATACCTGAATAATAATTTTCATTTAAATTGACAGTCATTGTATTCGCTCCTCCTGTGCCCAACTTTTCATTACCTAAAGCATCATAATGATAAATTTTTCCATCAGAACCTGTGTGACCAAGAACACCTTCAAATACTCTTTGATCAGAGTCTCTACCTTCGGTTTCTTTGGCAACACCAAATGTGGTTAATGCACCACGAGTTCCATTCCACATTATACCTCCTTGGCGTGTCTCGAATAATATGCCTAATGAAATTCTCTTATAAGTAAATGTATTATTTATACCTCCTAACCAATCTGGCATTACACTTCCTAAATCTTTTTGTTGTGGATCAAGTTGTGGACTACCATACGCTAAATTAGTTTCTAAAACACCATCCTCATTTAAAACAGTAGGTCTATCATCAATAATTAAGTTGCCGCTTTCATCTCTTAGATAACCTGATCCGTATAAAATTCCATAAGGCTTGCCTTCAAATAGATTGACTTGGGTACCAGTAAAACCATTTAAATCAACTGTGTTAATTCCTTCCGCTAATTTAACAACATTGCTTCTGTTTCTTGAATAATTCACGGTTACATCCCATCTAAAATCTCTTTTCTTTATCGGATTAATCATCAATTGAACTTCGTGACCTCTGTTATTGATTGTTCCTGCGTTTGTAAAATAAACCGAATTGCCTGACGAAGCAGGTATTGGCGCTTTTACAAAAATATCTTTTGTGTTGCTGTTATAAAATGTGTAATCAAGAATAATTCGGTTCTTTAAGAAACGTAATTCTGTACCTATTTCAAAAGTTCCTGTTCTCTCCGGATTTAAATCATCATCAAACATGATTGAAGATTCAAAAATCGAGGTATTGCCATTAATTGGATTTCCGTTTCCATCTGTCCAACCATCTGTAACTTTTGTTTGAATCCACCTAGTTTTGGTACTTTGAGAAGGCGGGTTACTACCAGCGGTTCCATAAGAAAGTCTTAATTTTCCATATGTGAATTTATCATTGGTCAATTTAAATGCATCAGAAAAAATGAATGATCCATTTATACTTGAGTACCAATTAGGCTTAAAATTAGGCCAGAAAGAAGTTGCATGTTCTATTCGAGTTGAAGCCTCAACAAAAGCAAAATTCTTATACCCTAATTTAACATTTCCAAATTCAGATAAACGTCTAAAAGTTGAATTTTCTGTTTGGTTAATAGCCAAATTTTGTGCATTGTTAATATTATACCAACGATCAATAATTAAATTATCACCTCTAGTAAAATCCTCTACCATTGATTGTGAATAGATATTTTGTCCCAATAAAACTGAAAAGTCTAAATCTTTATGTAGATAAGGAGTTAAATTAACTAAGAAATCATTATTAAAATGCTTATAATTTTCATTACGCAGCGTAACTCTTCCAACCACTGGAATATCACTGGATTGTGTACCATAGTTTTGTTGTCCAGCTGTATTACTTACATCACCGCCAAGTCTGTTTGTAATACTTACCCAAGATAAGGGAGTCCAAGTTGCATAAATATTTCCAAAAAATCTATTTGTTTGATCACGGTATTGATTTTCATTTACTGTGTAATATGGATTATCATAAATGCCGAACCCACGATACGTTCTTTGTGAGCCATCCGGGAATAAATAAGCGTCTTCTGATTTAGCATCCGAATTTCCATTTGAATTATCGAAATTAATGGGTGTGCGCAATAAACCTAACATCACGCCTGATAAATTAGAACCTTGTTGAGCGTAAGTTCCTCGTGTATTGACATAGTTTAAACCAGCACCTATCACGACATTTTCTCTAGCTTTCAAGTCAGCATTTAAACCTAGTGTATTTCGGTTAATTCCTGTATTTGGAATAATGCCGTTCTGCTTTAAGTTACTATAAGATAAACGCAGCGTGGCATTTTCTGTTCCTGAACTTATCGAAAAGTTGTTTCTGTAAGTTTGGCCAGTTCTAAAGAATTGTTTGTTGTTATCATATGGCGTAAATTGAGTTTTTGCTGTAGGGTCGCTTTTCCCAACCAGCTTCCCATTTTTATCCCAGTTATAGGATTTATCTCCATTCCAATACATTGTATCGGCAAGTGCTCCCCAACTGTTACGTTGAGTCGAAGGAGCGGCAATGTATTCGCCACCAACTCCTTGCGTAAACTTATTTTGATGTTCAGGTAATTTGTTGACTTGATCCCAAACAATTGAAGAATTGTATTCCACACTAAGTCCTTTCTTCCCTCCTTTTGCACCCTTTTTAGTTGTTATCAAAATAACTCCATTTGCACCTTGAGACCCATATAAAGCTGTTGCACCAGGGCCTTTCAACACTGACATTTCTTCAATATCATCAGGATTAATATCAAAACCTCTAAATCCACCACTTACATTGGTAAGTTCATTATTCTGTGCATCAGCTGGGTCTCCTATGCTCGAGGCACTTGTGTTAATAGGTAAACCATCTACTACAAATAATGGTTGTGTATTTAATTCGATTGAATTGATCCCTCTTAATTGTATAAACGGCGAAGCACCAGGTGTTCCAGCTGCATTTACAATTTGCAAACCTGCGACCTTACCGCTAAGCGCTGTAATCGCGTTTCCATTTTGACCTTGGTTCAATGTTTCATTTTTGATACTTGTTTGAGCATAGCCTATGGTTCTTTTATCTTGCTTCATAGCTAAGGCTGTCACAACTGTTTCTCTTAAGTTTTTGGTATCAGAAGCCAATTTCACACTCATCCCGTTTTGTGCAGGTTTTTCAGTAGTTTTCATACCGATGGCTGAGAAAGTAAGCGTTGTGCCACTTTCCACATTAATTTTAAAATTACCGTTCATATCAGTAACCGCACCTTTGCTAGTGCCTTTTACTCGTATTGTTGCTCCTACAAGTGGTTCGCTTTTGTCGTCTAAAACCTTACCACGTATGGCATCGGTTTGTGCTACAACTATCTGTGCAAACAATGACAGCAAGCTAAGCATCAATAGTAACTTTTTTCTCATACTCTTTTGAATTTTATGTGTAACAAATATTTATTAATGTAAACGTAACATCAATTTTACTTATATGCAATTTCTAAACCGATTATTTTTGGCTTTTCGTTAACAAATTACTTTTTTCCATATAAAATAGATCTTTTATTGACAATATGTAGCGAATAAATTTATCTTCAAGGGTATCCACACATAGCCATGAAAACTGCTCATAATCAATTGTTTGAATAATTTCTTTACAATTCAAGGAAATAAACTCTAACGTAAAACCAATTAGAGATTACCTCAATTCGAGATTTTCATCTAACAGCCATCAGATTATTCTGCATCTATTTAATTGCACCATATCATATGCGTAATAATAAAATTTGTTCTTTTTTGCATTGATTATCAATGATTTATCGTACACAAAATAAAATTTATACACAAAAACTTGTTTCATACCTATGCTTTTACCTACTTTTGCACTCCTTTAAAAAAATGAAGGTTTTATTCAATTAAGATTATGAGACATTTAAGTTATAAAACGCAGTTCGCAAACAAACAAACTTACAAACCAGAATGGATTGTAATTGATGCTAGCAACCAAACTGTTGGTCGTATGTGTACAAGAATCGCATCTATTTTAAGAGGCAAGCACAAACCAACTTATACGCCACATGCTGATGCTGGTGATTATATCATCGTAACAAACGCTGAGAAGATAGTTTTTACAGGTGATAAATTAAATCAAAAGATTTATATCAACTTTAGTGGTTACCCGGGTGGTAAAAAAGAAGAAGTTGCTAAAGATTTATTACAACGCCGTCCTGAACAAATTATAGAGCGTGCTGTAAAAGGTATGTTGCCTAAAAATCGTTTGGGTCGTGCTATGTTCAAAAAATTATTTGTATATGCTGGTACAGAGCACCCACATGCTGCTCAAAAACCTACGGCATTTCAACTTTAAAAAATTCAACGAATTATAAACTCGTATTATTAAAATTACATGGAAAAAAATAAAAAAGCTATTGGTCGTCGAAAAGAAGCCGTAGCACGTGTGTACCTTAGTAAAGGAAGTGGAAAAATTACGGTAAACGACCGTGATTACAAAGCATATTTCCCATTAATGTACCTTCAAAATCAAGTAGAATTGCCATTAAAAACGATTGATGGTTTAGACAAATATGACGTAAATGTCAATGTTGCTGGTGGCGGTGCTAAAGGCCAAGCAGAAGCAATTAAGTTAGGTTTGAGTCGTGCGTTATGCAACCAAGACGTTGAAATGCGTCAAGCTTTAAAACCTGCTGGTTTGCTTACGCGTGATCCTCGCTCGGTTGAACGTAAGAAATTTGGACACAAGAAAGCACGCAAGAGCTTCCAGTTCTCTAAACGTTAATACAAGCGATGTTCGGTTATCGACTCTCGCTCCCCTAGCAAAGCAGGTTTTCGATACTCGGACTAAGTCAATTTCATTAAATAAAAAACAGCGTATTAAACGCATCAAAATAAAAGTATTAAAGACATGTCAGAAAATACATCATTACAACAGCAACTATTGGATGCAGGTGTTCACTTCGGTCACTTGCGTAAAAAATGGAATCCTAAAATGCTTCCTTACATTTTTGCTGAGAAAAAAGGTATTCATATAATTGATTTGAATAAAACCGTTGAAGGTTTAACAGAAGCGGCTGCAGCAATGAAACAAATTGCGAAAAGTGGTAAGAAAATTCTTTTCGTTGCTACTAAAAAACAAGCTAAGGAAATCGTTTCTGAATGTGCACAAAAAGTAAATATGCCTTACGTTACCGATCGTTGGTTGGGTGGTATGCTTACTAACTTCGGCACCATTCGTAAGAGTGTAAAGAAAATGCAAAGCATCGAAAAAATGCTTGAAGATAGCAGCATCTCTATCAACAAAAAGGAGCGTTTAACCTTGAAACGTGATAAGGATAAAATGGAGAAAGTATTAGGTGGTATCATCGGTATGAATCGCACACCGCATGCTTTATTCATCGTTGATATTTCGCATGAGCATATCGCGATGGCAGAAGCTAAACGTTTAGGGATTACTACATTTGGTATGGTTGATACAAACTCTGATCCAAACAAAGTAGATTTTGCAATTCCTTCAAATGACGACGCAACAAAATCAATCGCTATTATCACGAATTATGTAACAGCTGCAATCATTGAAGGTTTACAAGAGCGTGAATTAGAAAAAGATAAAATGGCTGATGAAGATGATAACGAAGAAAAAGTAGAAGCAGGTGCTGAAGGCCATGAAGGAGATATTGACGCTTCAACAGATGGAGAAAAAACACCTCGTAAAAAAGCAAGTGGTACACGTAGAACTGGACCTGCTAAAAAATAAAACCTAAATCTCAAATTCCAAATTCCAATTCATTCATATTGTATGTTGGGATTTGGAATTTTTAAAATCAGAATTTTTAAAAATAATAAATACTAAAATAAATGGAAACAATAAATATAACTGCTGCTGATGTAAACAAATTACGCCAAACAACAGGTGCAGGGATGATGGATTGTCGTGCTGCATTACAAGAAACAAATGGTGACTTTGAAGCTGCTATTGATTATTTGCGTAAAAAAGGACAAAAAGTTGCTGCTAAACGTAGCGATCGTGATGCGAAAGAAGGCTTAGTAATTGCACGTACTTCAG
>Ga0315903_10001112_pt1 | contig 40795 bp, 37 predicted proteins | sample LakEriMetagenome_7_FD_203524 | JGI IMG/M metagenome (GOLD analysis project Ga0315903, IMG submission 203524) | Freshwater fungal communities from buoy surface, Lake Erie, Ohio, United States - Buoy 2 MA119 | ecosystem: Environmental > Aquatic > Freshwater > Lake | place: USA: Lake Erie, Ohio... | reverse complement strand
TGCCGAAGTTTGGCGACGATCTCTTCCGCCTTGTGCCTTTTCCTAGCCATGCGCATTCCTCCTCAAGGCTCATAAGCCATACATCAGGGAGGACCACTTTTCAGGGGGCAGGCCAGTTTGAAAATGCGATGTAGCTAACCCATCAGTCAAATTGTAATAAGTCCATCCAAAAAATCTCCATAACCCTGCGCGAGCAGTTTTGTGCGGATCAGATAATTTGCACGGTTATAGACGCTCACAATCCCGGAGCGTGTTCCTGATAGATGGCCTAAGAAAGCTTCAATAACGGGGATTGAGGCTTCGACGTGTTCGTCAGCATAAGTCGAGAAGGTGCGTCGAAGATCATGCATCCGTAGGTCATCTGGTAAGCCAACCTCTTTGCGGAACATCACCCAAGCTTTTGAGAAACCTGAGAACGAGCTTTTGCCAAGGGTTCCGTCGCCGAATATGAAGTCACCCTCAGGCATGCGTGGACGCTGCTCTAATATAAATATTGCTTGATCATAAAGCGGGATTGTCCGCCCGACCTTTGTCTTTGAACGCGCCGCTGGAAGATTGAAGAGACGGCGCTCCAAATCCACTTCGCTCCAACTCATAGCCGCAATTTCTTCGCGACGGCAGCCCATCAGGGTAAGCAGTCCAATCAGATGGCGAAATTGATCTGAGGATTGCGCTGGGGTGTTTGAACTGGCCAGCTGCCAACAGCGTTTCAATTCATCGAGTGAGAAGACGCGGTCACGCGCAACTTCCTTTGTGCGTTTCTTAAGCCGGAGGAGAGGGTGGAGTTCCAGAATGCCACGGTCGCAGAGGTCGCTATACATGGCTGACACAGCCGCTTGCAGTCGATTGGCGGCATAGGGCGCCCGCTTAGCGACCTTTTCAAAGAGATCAACCCATTCGCGGCGCGTGACATCTTTGATGAGGTGGCCAAACAGCGGTTGCAGATCCTGTTTGAGCTGGTGGATCCTTTGTTCGGGCTGCTTTAAATCACGCAACAGCCGTTCTGCGTGGATTTCGATCGCCTGGGACACAGTAGGGGGCTTTGGTGCGGCCTCAAGCCGAAGTCGCTCCTGCTCTTCATAATGGGGGCAACGACCAGATGCGATGATCCCCCGAAGTTCTTGAGCTCGTGCCTTTGCAACGGAAACCGGGACAGCATCCGTTTTACCCAGTGCCACGCGTCGATCATACCCCGTTATTGGGGAGACATATTGAAAGACCCAAGAGCGACCGCCGCCGGCCGAACAGCGAAGCGCCAGACCGCGCTCGCCATCCATGCGGCGCTTGATTGTTTCGCCCGTTCCGGCGCGCGCGCGGATTGCGTCCTGCTCGCCTGTTTCGGCGATCCCGGCCTCGACGCCCTGCGTGAGGTCGCGGCCGTTCCCGTGATCGGCCTCATCGAGGCCGCGGTCGCGGAGGGCGCTCGCCATGGCGCGCGTTATTCCATCGTCACCGGCGGCGCGCTCTGGCGCGACATGCTGCGCGAAGCTTTGCAGGCGCGCGGGCTGGAGGCGGGGCTCGCCTCGATTCTCACGGTCGCGCCGACGGGAGCCGAGATCGCGGCGGATCCCGAGGGCGCCCTCGCCTTGCTGGCGCAGGCCTGCGCGCGGGCGATTGGCGAGGACGGCGCGCAGACCGTGATTTTGGGGGGAGCGGGCCTTGTGGGGCTCGCCCGTCGTCTGGAGGAACTCACGGGGGTCCCGGTCGTCTGCTCGATCGAGGCGGGCGCCCGCGCGGCCTTCGCAGCGCTGGCGGAGGGCCCAGGCGGAGGCGCGTCTGGCGCATCGCAGGGCGTGGCGGCTCCGGTTGAAAGCGCCGGTCTCTCGGCTGCGCTCGCCGATCTCCTCGCGCAATCCCGGCCGGCGCGCTGAAGCTCGCGTTTTGCCCTGTTTTCCCATGCGCGTTTGCGCGTTGCGCATGCCTTCGCGCGGGGGCGGCCATGCGCGCGCGCGGTCTTGCAAAATGGACGAGCCTCGCCTTTACTGAGCGCAACAATGAGCGGGAGGACTGATGAGCCTGATGCGCTCGCGCGCGCCTGCGCGCAGCCGCTTTTCCGCCCGCGCGTCGTTGGGCTTGCGCAGGGCCGCGACCTTCGCGCGCCGCCCTTGTCCGCCAATCGCATCCGCGCAGGCGATCATCGATTCTCCGGTCGCCCAAACAAACAAAGACCGCGTCCATTCGGGAGCTAGCATATGAAGTCTGGTCGTTATGACATGTACAACGACAACAAGTTCAAGATCGGTCTCTTCGGCGCGAATTGCTCCTCCGGCCGCGCGATCGTGAAGAACATTCCTGACCGCTGGCGCGCGGATTGGGACAGCTGTTCGGAAATGGCGCGGCTGGCCGACGAGGGCGGGTTCGACTTCATCCTGCCGATCGGGCGCTGGAAGGGCTATGGCGGCGAGTCGAATTTTCAGGGCTCGACCTATGAGACGATCACCTGGGCCACGGGCCTGCTCGCGCAGACCAAGCGGATCACGATTCTGGGCACGGTTCACGCGCCGATCTTCAACCCGCTCGTCGCCGCCAAGATGATGGTGACGGCGGACCATGTGGGCCATGGCCGCTTCGGCCTCAACATCGTGGTTGGCTGGAACGAGCCGGAGTTCCAGATGATGGGCCACCAGCAACGCGAACATGACGCCCGCTATGATTACGCGGACGAATGGATCACCGCGATGAAACGCATGTGGACGGAGAGCCAGGCGTTCGATTTCGACGGCGAGTTCCTCCACCTCAAGAATGTGGTCGCCGAACCGAAAATGACCCATGTGGAGCCGCCGCTGCTCATCAACGCGGGCGCGTCCGACGCCGGCCGCGCGTTCTCGCTGCAGCATTGCCACGGCTTCTTCACCAATTTCGTGCGCCGCGAGGCCAATGACACTGTGGAGTTCGTGAAGAAGTTCAAGCAAGACGCCGCCGCCATCGGGCGCGAGATCAACGTCTTCACCCAGGGCCATGTGGTGTGCCGCCCCACGCGCAAGGAGGCGGAGGATTATTACAATTACTTCACCACGGAGGGCGCGGATTTCGACGCCATCGACGAGATCTTGCGCCTGAAGAACATCACGCCCCAGAACACGCCCGATTATGCGGAGCGCCGGCGCGCGATCCCCTATCGCAACATCGGCTTCCCCATCGTCGGCTCGCCCGACGATGTGGCGGAGAAGCTCGCCGAAATCCATTCGATCGGCATTTCGGGCATCGCCTTCTCGCTCGTGAACTATGTGAAGGAGACGCCGCTTCTGGCGCAGGAAGTGTTCCCGCGCCTCAAGCGCATGGGGCTTCGCGTCTAGGCGTCGCCGATTTGTCGGAAAGCGCCGGCCTTCTCAGGGGCCGGCGCGCGAAATCACCTTGCGGAAGGCTTCGATCACCGGCGCGGGCGTCGCCTGCGCCTTGGTGAGAAGCGCTTCGATCGCCTCATGGCCGATGGGGCTGTCGTCGATCTCGAACTTGCGCGCCTCCGCGCGGTAATCGGCGTCCTGCGTCATGTTCATGAAAGCCTCGCGCAGCGCCTTGGCGCGATTGGCCGGCACGCCCGGCGGCGCGACGAAGGATTGCGCCATGAAGAAGGGCAGTTCCGCGAATTCGATGAGCGCGCGGCCCGCCTCGTCGCGCACCAGCTCCTGTCCCGTGGGCACGTCAGGCAGGATGGGGTGGCGCGTGCGCCGCGCGAATTGCACCAGCGGGCGCACGGCTTTCGATTCCCACAGATAGCGCTGGCTCGCCTGAATGGAGACGATGCCCATCATCTGCCCATCCACCTCGCGCGCGGTCATCGCGAGCGATATTTTCGCGGTCCCCGCATAGCCCGAGATCGGCTCCACATTGAGCCCCAGAATCTCTTTGGATATGAGCGCGAAGGTGAGATTGGTCGAGCCCTGCTGGCTCGCCCCCAACCGCGCCTTGGCCGCGCCCGAGCGCAGGTCCTCCACGCTGCGCGCGGGATGGTCGGCGTTCACCAGCAGCATGAAGGCGTCGTTCTGATAGGAGGAGAGCGAGCCAAGCCAGGTGAGCTTGAGCGGGTCGAAATGCACATTGGCGTCGCCCATGATGGCGAGCTGCGGAATGGCACGCTCCATTGTGGCGAATTCGCTGCCGTCGCGCGCCGCCACATTGGCGATGCGGTTGGCGCCGACGAGGCCGCCGCCGCCCGGCTGGTTCACGACCACGACGCCCGGCTGGCCCGGCACATATTTGCCGATGTGGCGCGCAAGCAGACGCGCCACGATATCCGTGCCGCCGCCTGCGGAAGAGCCCACGGTGAGGCGCAGATTCTTGCCCGCGTAGAAGGCGGCGGAATCATCGGCCCGCGCGCCGCCGGCCGCAAGCGCGCAGAGAAGAAGGAGGCTGATGCGGATCATGACGCGCCCTCCCGGGAGCAGGAACGTTTCGCTGAAGAATGTCAGTTCTGCTGATCGAGGATCGCGCGCACGCGCTGTTTCACGCTCGCGGGCGCGTTCTCCATCTGCTCCATCACGGCGCGCATGCGCTCGCCGCCGAACCAGCGCGTCTCCACGCTCGCCTTCTCGGCGTCCGCCTGGAATTGCGGGTCGCGCATCGTGGCCTCGAAGGCTTTCGCCAGCAGGTCGGCTCTATCTTTCGGCACGTCGGGCGGCGCGAGAATGGGCCGGCCGAGCGCGAGCTGCGCGAACAGAAGCTCCAGCGCCTGCCGGCCCGGCTCGTCGCGGGCGAGTTCAAGCGCGTTGGGCACGTCTTTGTATTTCGGGTGGCGCGACAGGCCCATTTGCAGCACGACGCTGAGCTTGCCCTCTGCGAGCGGCTGTCCGAACTGGGCGCCCAGCGTGGAGACGAAAATGCCGCATGAGCCGAACAATTCGCCGCGCTCCATCGCGGTCGTGCGCACTTGCGCGCCGCCGGAATAGCCGGGAATGGTCTTGAAGCGCGTGCCGATCACTGCATTCATGCCGAGCGGAAACGTGTGCGAATTGGATCCCACGCCAGCGGTGCCGATGATGACGTCGCGCGAACGCAGGTCGTCAACGGTGCGGATGCCCGTCGTGTGCCAGACGGAGCATGTGTCCGCCTCCTCGTTCATATTGCCGATGAAGGTGAAGCGGAGATTGTCGAACTTGGTGTGCTGATCGCCGATCGCCGCCAGCAGAAAAGTGCTTGAGGCGAGAAGCCCCATCGCCGTTCCGTCCTTGCGCGACACGCCGTACAGATTGTTTGCGGCCACAATGCCGCCGCCGCCGGGCAGATATTGCACCGCGAAGGACGGATTGCCCGGAATGTGCCGGCCGTAATGGCGCGTGAGCATGCGCGCATACATGTCATAGCCGCCGCCCGGCCCTGACGCCACGATGAAGCTGATCGTCTTGTCGGCGAAGAAGGCGCCTGCGTCCTGAGCGCGCGCGCCGGCGCAGGCCAGCGACAGGATCGGCGCGGCGAGCGCGCAGGCGCGCGCGAGTGATCCCAAGCCCATGTTCGACCTCCCCATCGTGATTTTGTTTTCTCGAGTAAAGGCGAGCGTGGGCCTTTTGGCAAGACCGCAGCGGCTATCCCTCGGGCGCCTTCGCCTGCAGGCCGACGCCGCGCAGGAAGGCGAGCGCGGCGCGCAGGAAGCGCCTGCCATGGCTCGTCGCGTCGTCGAGCCCTTCGCCAAGCCAGAAATGGCCGGCGTCCGCGGCGACATATTTGCGGACGAAGAAATTGCACTGGGAGAGCGCGAGCAGGAAAGCCTCCGACTGGGCGTGCGGCGTCACCTCGTCCTGCAGGCCATAGCCGAGGAAGACTGGCAGCTTGCGCCTTTGCAGGCTCACATGGCTCAGCGGCGAGGCCTCGAAATAGATCCGCCGGTCCTCGAGCGCGGAGCGACCAAGCAGCGCCTCCACAAGATTGCCCTTCGGCCGCACCACGATCTCATGGTCCCATTGCGTCTTGAGGTCGAACACGCCGTAGACGGTCACGAGCGCGCGCACGCGCGGCGCCTCGAGCGGTTCGGTGAGGGCGGCGAGCGCGCTGAGATGCCCGCCGGCGGACGCGCCCAGCAGCATGATGCGGCTCGCGTCGAGCCCAAGGCTCGCGCCGTCGCGCCCGATGAAGTCGAGCGCCGCGCGCACGTCCTCCAGCGCGCCGGGATAGGAGGGCGCGCCATTGCGCGCCAGCCGGTAATCAATGCACAGGCAGGCGTAACCTTCCGCCGCGAGCAGGCGGCCGATACCTTCGCCGGAGGCGCGCGATCCCGCGATCCAGCCGCCGCCATGCACGAAGACGAAGACCGCGCAGGGGCGCTGCGCGTCGGCCGGGGCGTAGAGATCGGCGAGCAGCGGCTTGCCGTCCGCTTCGCCAAAGGCGAGCTTCTTCTCGACGCGGATATCGTTCTGCGCAGCGCTCATCGCGTTCAGCCTCCCCGCCGCAGGACGCCGCCGGCGTCGATCTCGCGGATGATGCGCAATTCCTCCGCGCTTGGCGCCAGCGTTGGGCCTGCGTCGGGGGCGACGGCCAGTTCGAAGCCGGTCTTCGCCTGCACGCTCGCAACGCTTTGGCCGGGATGGTAGGAGCGCAGCCGCATGCGCCGGTCGGGCGTTTCGAAATCGAACACGCCAAGCGGCGAGATCACGTAAGTGGGGCCCTGCGCCCACGGCCTGCGATAGGCGGCGAGCTCCGCGCCGCCGCTGTGGCCGCGCCCGCTGATGAAATCGACCTTCTCCACAAACAGGCGCGGATCATGATGCTGCACATAGATGAACGTGCGCTGCACCGAGGCGGTGAAGGCGAGGCCTACCGTTCCCGGCCCGCGCACCTTCGGCTTGGCGTAATCGCCGATGGCGACCATGTTCATGTCGCCGTATTTGTCGATCTGCATGCCGCCGAGGAACAGGACGGAGAAGCGTCCGCTGAACTCGAAGTCGATGATGTCGGCGAGCGGCGTGCGATATTCCGCCCCTTCGAGGTTGCGGTAGTCGGCCGCCATTTCCACAAGCTCGGAAGCTTTCGAATTGAGCGCGCCGCTGCCGCCATAAAGGAACCACAGGTTCGGCGCATGGGTGCGCTGCGCGAGCCGCAGGCCGCACAGGGGAATGTGAGAGGCGGTGCCAACGGCGGCGAAATCATCGTCGCGCAATTCGCGTGAGATCGCGGCCGCCATCAGTTCAGACACGGTGAAATCGCTCGACATGTCCTCTCCTATCGTGCGTTGAGCCGCAGAGCCTGCAGGCGGGCGGGATCGATGCGCTGGATCATGTCGTCGTCGGAATTGCGCGAGCGGACATAGGCGTCGAGATAATCCCCGGTGCGGTCAGTCTTGGCGAGTTCGTTGTATTCCAGAAGATGCGGGCGATCGTAATTGTACACGCCCGGACAAGCGCCCGGATAAGCGCCGAAGGGCGCATGCACGACGGAATGGACCAGCACGCCGGGAATGGTCGTCTGCGTCGGCGCGGCGGAGAACTCCGACGTGTCGACGATCTCCTCCGCGCTCAAGATCACGTGGCGCGAGGCTTTCGTGATGATGTCCTCCATATGCCGTCCGCCAAGGCTCAGGCCGTTGCCATAGATGTCCGCCTTCGCCACATGGACGATGCATACGTCGGGCCGGATGGGCGGAATGGCGACCGCGGGCTCTCCGGTGAAGGGATCGGTGATCGTCTTGTAGACGTCGGGCGAGACCTTCGGCAGGTCGGTGAGCAGGTGGATCGGCGGGAACACGCAGAACGGCATGCCCGAAGCAGCCGCCCGCAGGCCGTGGAAGATCGTCGGCTCGTCCACTTCCGAAATCTCGATTTCGCCCGCCTCGACCGCGCGGCGGAAGTTCGGCGCGAGGCCCAGAAACTCCAGCCCGATGTAGGACACGTGCACCTTGCGCACGCAGCCGGCGGCGATGAGAAGGTCCACCCACAGGCCGGTCGCCGGCGTTGGCACGATTTCAAGATCGCGCACGCCCTGGCGGATGAGCTGGCGCACGAGCGCCATCGGCGTGTTGCTGAGATGGACGCCGCCGGCGATGATCTTGGCCCCGTTCTTCACGCAGGCGAGCGCTTCCGCCGCGCTCTTGAGTTTGCTTGTGCGTTGCATGTCTCTCTCTTGCGCTGCGCTCTAGAAGACGACCGCGTGGCGGCTGATGAGCTTGTCCTGCGGCACGCCTTGCGGGATGAGGCCGCTGGCCTCGAGCAATTTCTGTTGCAGCAGGAAGTCCTGCGCGGAAAGCCCGAGCTGCGGATGAAAGACGTAAGGGGCGGTCTTGGCGATCAGCGCAGGCGGCAGTTCCGTCGCCTTCGCCCAGATCTCCACATGGGCCGGAGTCATCACGCTTTGCGGCGTGGCGATTTCCGCCGCCGCCCGGCGCAGCGCGCGCAGAATGGCGGCGGCGGTCGCCGCGCGCTTCTCGTCGAGCAGGGTGGGGCCGAACATCAGCACCGTGGCGAGGGCGCCCGGCACGGGATTGGGATCGATGATCGCCCCCACGCCCCGCTCGAGCGCGGAGGTGGCGAGCGGCTCGGGCAGGATGCTTGCGTCCACCGCGCCATTGGAAAGCGCGGTCGCGGTGGAGGGAAACTCCAGCGTCACGACCTCGATGTCGGAGACCTTCAGGCCGACGCGGGCGAGCGAGCCTGCGGCGAGATATTCAATCACGCCGCCGCGCGTGTTGAACGAGAACTTGCGCCCGCGCAGGTCGGCGACGGATTTGATGGCGCCGGACTCCACCTGCGCTTTCGCGGCGATCACGGGGGCGGGCGAGCGCGCGTTCGGATCGGAGGGATAATAGGACATGCCGGCGACGGCCTGCACTTTCAGGTCGCGCGCGGCCGCGTTGAACAAGGGCGCGCCGATATTGCCGAAGGCCATGTCGAGCTGGCCTGCGCCGAGGAAGGCGACCACCTGCGACGCGCTCTGCACGATCTGCAGCTCGACCTCGATTCCCTCCTCGCGCAGATAGCCTTTCTCCATCGCCAGATAGAGCGGGCTGAAGCTGAGGGACTTGAGATGGGCGCCCTTGATGGTCTCCATCTTGCGGGCGCCGCCGCTCTGGGCTTGCGCGCTCGCGCAGGCGAGCAGGCCCGCCGCAAGGCAAGCTAGAAATGTCTTCATGATGTCGTTCCTGACGTGAATTGCGCCTTGAGTTCGCGTTTAAGCGCCTTGCCCATGCTGTTCTTGGGGATGGCGTCGACGAAGATGATCCGCTTGGGCGTCTTGTAATTGGCGAGGCGCGCGCGGCAGAGATCCATGATCGCCTGTTCGCACGCCGCCTGCGCGCCTTCTGCGACCACGCAGACCGCGATCATCTCGCCCCAGCGTGGATCGGGCAGGCCGATGGCGGCGGCCTCGCGCACGCCTTGGGCCTCAAGCACCACATTCTCCACCTCGATCGACGACACATTCATGCCGCCGGTGCGGATCACGTCCTTGATGCGGTCGGCGATGTAGATGTAGCGGTCCTCATCCACGTAGGCGGCGTCGCCGGTGTGGAACCAGCCCTGCCGGATGGATTTCTCGATCTCGCCCGGCCTGTTCCAGTAATCGCTGATCATGCCGTCGGTGCGCACGAGAAGTTCGCCCACTTCGCCGGTTGGCGCGGGCGTTCCGTCCTCCAGCGCCACGCGCACGTCCGCCTGCAGCGCCTCGCGTCCGCACGAGCGCAGGCGCGCCAGCTTGCGCTCGCGCGCCGCATCGCTTTCACCCTCGAGGCGGTGATCCTCCGGCGTCAGATAGGTCGAAAAGCCGCCGGCCTCGAGATGTCCATAGACGCCGAAAAAGCCGCAGCGAAACCGCTTGAGCGTCTCCAGCAGAAGCGGAATGGGGAAGACGGCGCCGCCATAGCCCACGACGCGCAGGCTCGAAAGGTCGAACGGTGTGGCCTTGTCGGCCTCCAGCAGGCGGGCGAACAGGGAGGGAACCGGGATCATGAAGGTCGAGATTTTCTCGCGCGCGATGCAGGCGAGCGCTTCCTGCGCGTCGAAGCGCGGAAACATGTGCATCTGTGCGCCCACGATGCTGTAGCTCATCAGCATGGAGGAGCCCACGCCCAGCGACAGCGGCGACATAAGGAGCGCGCGGTCCTCGCTCGAATGGTTGATGTGCGCCAGAAAGTTGAACGAGCGGCGCAGCCAGTCCTGGTGCGTGCTCGGGCAGCCCTTCGGCAAGCCCGTCGTCCCGCTGGTGAAGCGTATGGCGAACAGGTCGCTCTCGTCGGGCCGCGCGGCGAGTTCGCGCGCATCGCCATCGCGCAGCACCGCGTCCAGGTTTTGCGCGCCGATCTCGTTCGCCTCCGGCCCGCCGGAGATCGCCAGAACGTTCTCTAGCGTCGTCGTGGACTTGAACGCTCCGCCCATCGCCGCCAGCCGCTCGCCATCCACGAGAAGCGCGCGCGCGCCCACATCGCCCAGCATGAACGCCACCTCGCGCTCCACAAGGCCGGTGTGGATCGGCACCACGACGAGCCCCGCCTTGGCGGCAGCGAAATAGGCGATCACGACCTCGGCGCAGGGCACGCACAGAACGGCCAGCCGGTCGCCTTTCTTCATGCCGCAGGCGAGAAGATGGTTGGCGAGCCGGTTCGCGCGCGCGTTGATGTCCGCCCAGGACAGGCTTTCCGTGGGCGTTGCGAGCGCACGCCGCGCGCCGTGGCGATAAGCGTTGCGACGTGGAATGTCACCAAGGTTCATGCGTAGCGCCTGCCTCTTTTCCTATCGGCTCCCGCCCATGAGGATTTCGCGCGCGCGCGCGATCACGTCCGGCGGAGACTGGGCGAGTTTCGTCATTTCGTCCTGCAATTGCTTGCCGCTCATGGGGCCGAACTCGATGCGCAATTTGGCGAGCTCGGCGGCGAAGGCGGGGTCGGCCGTCATGTCGTCGAAGGCCTTGCGCAGCGTCGCCACGCGGTCTGCGGGCACGTCGGGGGTCGTCACGAGGGCGCGGCCGAGCGTGCCTGTGCTGGCGAGCAGCGCGAGCACCGCGCGCGACTTGTCGTCCGTGGCGAGCTCCGTAACCGCCGGCACATCGGGGAGTTCCGGCAGGCGTTCGGATCCATAGACGACGAGATAATTGATCTTCTTCTCCTCGATCCAGCGCGGGAAGCTCGTCTTGAGGGTGGCCCAAGTGGCGAAGGCGCCGTCGGTCTCGCCGCGCTCCATCGCCACCGACATTTCCGCATTGCTCTTGTAGCCCTGGATCAGCTTGAACTTCGTGCCGATGAGCGCGTTCAGCGCGACGATGTTGATCGAGGTCGGCGAATTCGGGCCCGTCGCCGCCATGGTGGATTCGATGCGCTTGGCGTCGTCGATCGTGCGCACTTTCGCGGTGTGCCATGTGAGCGACAGATCAATGCTGGGCGCGATGCGGCCGAGCCAGTTCATGCGGTCGATCTTGTAAGACACGCCTTCGCGGCCCAGCGCCTCGCTCAGGGCGGCGTCCTGCGTGGGCACGAGCAGGGTGAGCCCGTCCTTGGCGGCGGCGGAATAGAGGTAATTGATCGCGCGCAGCCCGCCGGCGCCGGGCATGTTCTGCACGATCGCGCTTGCGCCGGGAATATGTTTCACGAGATGGGCCGCCGCCATGCGGCCGTAGAGATCATAGCTGCCGCCGGGATCGGCGGGCGACAGGATGACGATCGTCTTGTCCTTGTAGAACGCCGGATTGGCGCTCGCCTCGGAGCTGGTCGCCAGCAAGGCGCCGCAAGCGGCTGCGGCGCAGGCGGCGGCGCGGATCGCGCGCGCGCAGGACAAGCGTGAGCTTTTGTGTTTCATGCCGGCCTCCCGGATTTCAGGGCTTCATGAGCGGGGACAGCTCCATTTGCGTGAATTCGGATGCGAGGTGATCGAAGAAGGGCATGTAGCAGAAGGCGATCCAGCGGCAGGATTCGCCAACCTTCTTGTTGTAGTGCTGGTGTTCGATTCCATTGGGCTTGATCGGCAGCAGGAATAGGTCGCCCGTCTTCCAGTCGATCCGCTCGCCGTCGACGACCGAATAGCCGTCGCCCTCGATCACATAGATGATGAACCCGCCCTGGTGCCTGTGCTTGCCGGAATGGGTCTTGATGTCCTGCGTGAAGACGCGCCAGTCGTGCAGGGGCGTGTCCTTGAAGGCCTGCGAGTTCAGATAGTAGAACATCCGCCCCTGCCGCGTGATCTGGTATTCGCGGTCGGAGGGTTTGATGACCACGGGGCCTTCCATTTGCCGCTGGTCGAACTCCTTGCGCGAGCGCAGGAAGATTTCGTAGGGCGATTCCTCGATGGCGCCGCGTTCGCGTACGCGCGTTCTTTCAATGTCCGCCATGTGCGCCTCCGCTCAGCCGGTGAAGTCCGGGCTCTTCTCGAGTTGTTCGAAGCCGCATCCGCGATCGACGCTGGTGGCGGCGAACAGGTTCGGCTCTGTGACGACGAAGCGCGCCGGCGCGTTTTCGTCCGAGTTGAAGTGCTGCATCACCACGCCGTGCTTGCGCAGCGGAATGTTGAGCACGTCGCCGGCCTCCCACGCATGTTTCACGCCGTCGAGCGTCGTGTAGCCGCGACCCTCGACGACGAAGATCACTTGTCCGCCCTGAAACTTCACGCGGCCGGAACGGCTGCCGGGCGGAATTTCCTGTTCGAAGAAAATGAGCGTGTGAAGAACGATGTCCTTGATGGCGGGGTGCATGTACCAGCGCATCAGGCCCTGCTCGTTGTTTTCGAGCGGAAGATCTTCGCGCCTGACGATCTGGATCGCGCCCTTGAGGTTCTCGCGTTGCTCGTCGCGCAGCTTGATGATGTCGGCCCAGAGATTGCGGCCGACGAGATGCTCTCGGCGATCATTCGCCATGGCGTCCTCCCTGATGTCTCTTTTTTTCGAGGCTAGCCGGCTTCACGATATTTGCAAGGCGCGAATGCGTCTGCGCGACGCTTGTTTGTCGATGGCGCGAAACTCATTCACTTTGTGAATAGCAGCGCTCCGTTCACCGGCGCATGCGCCGCGTCTGCGCTTTCCTGTGTGCGTCGTCCGCGCGCAAATCCTTGCAAGACGCCTTGCGACACACGCGCGCGCTTGGATCGGCCCGATCCCGACGCGCTTGACGCCCCCGGTCGTGATCGTTTTGATGCGCCGCGTCCGCTGGTTCTGCGGAGGGTTGCGGAAGGGATCATGCGGATCAGCGGACGTTCATGCGCTCTTGCGCTTCTGGCGTCGGGCCTCGTCATCGTGGCGGGCGCGCTCGCGCGGCATGACCTGCGCACTGGGCTTTTGTGGCTCGTGGGCTGCGCCATGGGCTATGTGCTGCTGGTCGGGTCCGTCAGTTTCGCCGGCGCCTTTCGCGCGCTGTTCGCGCAGGGGCGCGGCGTTGGGCTGCGCGCGCAGGCGATCATGCTGGGGGTGGCGGTCTGCCTTTTCCTGCCCACGATCGCGCTCGGGACGGTCGGCGATCAGGCGGTGCGGGGCTTTGTCTTTCCCGTCGGGGTCGCGCTTGTGGCGGGGGCCTTTCTGTTCGGCGTCGGCATGCAATTGGGCGGGGGCTGCGCGTCGGGCACGCTGTTCGCCGTGGGCGGCGGGCAGGGCCTGCGCATGTGGGCCACGCTGGCGGCCTTCGTCGGCGGCGCCACTTTCGCGGCCTATGACGTCGAGCGCTGGTCGCAATGGCCGGCGATGCCCGCGGTCTCTCTGGCGGACTCCTTCGGCGTGTCCGCCGCGCTCGCCTTCAGCCTCGCCGCGCTCGCCCTTTTGTGGGCGGGCTCGCTCCTTTGGGAGAAAAGCCGGCGCGGCGAGGTGGAGCCGCTCGTCTGGGGGCCGCTCCTGTGGGGCGCGCTCGCGCTCGCCGGCCTGAACTACGCCACCTTGCTGCTGGCGGGCCGCCCCTGGGCGATCACGTCGGCCTTTCCGCTCTGGGGCTCGAAGCTCCTCGAGGCGACGGCGCTCGCCGATCCCGCCTTTTGGCCGTTTTGGGAGGACCCCACCCGCACGGAGGCTTTCGTGCGCCCGCTCTGGATGGACCGCACAACCGTCATGGACGCTGGGCTCATGGCGGGCGCGCTCATTGGCGCCCTGTGGGCCGGCCGGCGGATGGATTTCAGCCTGCCCGCCCTGCGCCCGCTGCTCGCCTCGCTGCTTGGCGGGGCGCTTCTGGGCTATGGGGCGGTTCTGGGGTCCGGCTGCAACATCAGCGCCTATTTCAGCGGTTTCGCCAGCGGCAGCCTGCACGGCTGGATCTGGATTGTCCCCGCGCTCGTAGGCAATTGGGCAGGGGTGCGGCTGCGCCCCGCCTTCGGCCTGCCGATAAAATAGCAAAATAAGCGTGTGAATTACAATATTTGACATCTCTTTCAGGCGAATACAATGTCTGAAGCTCAGATCCGATCAACAGGCGGAACTTCGATGAACGCTCGCAGCATGATCATTGGGGTGGCTTTCGCAGCCGCTCTCGCCGCGCCGACGGCGGCCCTCGCCCAGACGACCCTTGTTCAGGAAGGTTGCGTTGGCTGCCACGGCCCCAACGCCGCAGGCGCCGTCGGCGTGCCGAGCCTCGCCGGCCGAGACGCCAAGGAATTGCGCGTCATCATGACGGCGTTTCGCGCCAATGAGCGCCCCGCCACCATCATGAACCGCATCGTGCGCGGCTATTCGGATGAAGAACTCGCCGCCGCCGCCGAATATTTCTCGAAGCTGAAGCCCTGAGGAGACCGTCATGACCCATTCTCTCTCCCGGCGCGGTTTCCTTGTCGGCGCCAGCGCGGCTGGCGTGTTCGCGCCTGCGTTCGCCAAGGCGCAGGGACAGGCCCGCCTTCTCGTCGTGGGCGGCGGCTTCGGCGGCGCCAGCGCGGCCAATTTCGCGCGCCGCGCCTATCCCTGGCTGCAGGTCACGCTCATCGAGCCGCAGACCCGTTTCGTGACGTGCCCCTATCGCAATCTCGTGCTTGCGGGGAAGAAGAGCGTCAACGACATCACCCACAGCTACGACGGCCTGCGCGCGCGCGGCGTGCGCGTGGTTCATGATTACGTTGTCGGAATCGATCCGGCGGCGCGCACTGCGCGCCTGCGCGGCGGCGAGACGATCGCCTATGACAAGATGATCCTGTCGCCGGGCATTGCTGTGCGCTGGGGCGCGCTTGAAGGCTATGACGAGGCGGCCTCCCAGATCATGCCGCACGCCTGGACGCCGGGCGACGCGGCGCAGACCGAATTGCTGCGCCGTCAGCTTGAGGCCATGCCCGACGGCGGCGTGGTGGGCTTTGCGATTCCGGGCAATCCGTTCCGCTGCCCGCCGGGCCCCTATGAGCGCATCAGCATGGTGGCCTCCTATCTCAAGCGCCACAAGCCGCGCTCCAAGATCCTCGCGCTCGACGCCAAGGAGGCGTTCAGCAAGCAGGGCCTGTTCCAGGACGCCTGGAATGAGCTTTATCCGGGCATGATCGAATGGGTGCCCTCCAACAAGGACGGCCGCGTGGTGCGCGTGGACGCCAAGGAGATGGTGCTCGAATCCGAGTTCGGCGTGCGCCACAAGGTTGCGGTGGCGAACGTCATTCCGCCCCAGGCGTCGGCGGCCATCGTGCGCGACAGCGGCTTCGCCGACCAGAGCGGCTGGGCGCCCGTGAACCCGGTCACGTTCGAATCCCGCACCGCCGCCCATATCCACATCGTGGGCGATTCCAACATTCCCGGCCCCATGCCGAAATCGGGCTACATCGCCAACAGCACGGCCAAGCAGGCGGTGGCGAGCGCGGCTGCGGCCTTGCGCGGCGAGGCTGCGCCTGCGGCGGTCTATTACAACACCTGCTACTCGCACGTCGGCGACGATTACGGCATTTCCGTCGTGGGTATTTTCCGCCCCAATGCGGAAGGCTCGGCGATCGTCGAGGTTCCCAATTCAGGCGGCGTGTCGCCGCGCGGCTCGCTGCCCGAGCAGCGTCGCCTCGAGGCGATTTACGCCGACGCCTGGTATGAGAGCATCACCAAGGATATGTTCGCCTGATGGAGAAGCTCGCCGTCCATCGCAGGTCGTTCGTTCTCGGCGCCGTGTCGCTTGCGGCCGCGCCCTGGGGCGCGCTCGCCGCTGAAGACCCCGCGCTGGCGGCGGCGGTGCGCGAGGCCGTGGGCGAGGCGCAACCGGTGGACGGGGGCGTCGCGCTGCGCGCGCCCACGCTGGCGGAGAACGGCGGGCAAGTCCCCATCTCCATTCTGGTGGACTCAGCCCAGACCCCCGCAGAACATGCGGTGGAGATCCACGTGTTCGCCACACGCAATCCAACCCCCGGCGTGGTGAATTTCCGTCTGTCGCCGAAGCTTGCGCGCGCGGAGGTGCAGACTCGCATCCGTCTCGCGCAAGAGCAGAAAATCGTCGTGCTTGCGAAGATGAACGATGGCCGCGTCCTGCGCGCCGTCGCCGACGTGCGCGTCACCGTGGGGGGATGCCTCACATGAGCGCGCCCCTTTCAGCGCCCCGCCTGCGCGCCCCTCGCTCCGCCCGCGTCGGCGAGATCGTCGAGATCCGCACCCTCATGGAGCATCCCATGGAGACCGGCCTGCGCATGGAAGGCGGCCGGGCCGCGCCTCGCGACATGCTCACCCGCATGACCGTGCGCGCCAATGGCGAGGTGATGCTGGAGGCCGAGTTTCAAAATGGGACATCGGCCAATCCCTATCATGTCTTCTTTTTGCGCATTGAAGAGGCCACGGAGCTGGAGGTCGTCTGGCGCGACCAGAACGGCCGCACGGCGAAGGCGAACGCCCGCATAGCTGTGTGACATGCGGGCGGGCGCAGCTTCCTGACGCCTTCTGAAGTCGGGTCGCGCCGCCTGACAGTTTTCGCCGCCTCTCTCGTCTAGTCTCGCTCCGGGGGTCCTGGAATGAGCTTCGACAAGGCGGAACAATTGATCGCGCTGGCCCGAAAGGCCGCGGCGGGCCGGCAAGGCCTGACTCTGGATGACGTCGTGATCCATTTCGGCGTCTCGCTAAGCACCGCGCAACGCATGTTCCGCGCGCTGGAGGTGAATTTTCCGCTCACCGAAAGTTATATCGACGAAGACGGCCGCAAGCGCTGGCGCATTCCCGGCGGCCAGTACCGCGAATTTTTCTCGCTCTCCGCGGAGGAGCTGGCGACCCTCGACATCGCCGCAGGCCATCTCGACAGGTTCGGCTTCACGCTCGAGGCGCGCACTCTGGCGCAGGTGCGCGACAAAGTGGTCTCCCTTCTGCCGAGCAATCACATCCTGCGCATCGAGCCGGACGTGGACGCCATTCTAGAAACGCAGGGCTTCGTCGCGCGACCCGGGCCCCGCGCGCGCGTGGACGAGAAGGTCGCCGCCGCCGTCGCCGAGTCGCTGAAGGCCTGCCGCTATCTCGACATCCATTACCAATCGCGCCGCGAGGAAGCGCCGGCGCTGCGGCGCGTGGCGCCCTATGGCCTGCTCGCTGGCTACCGGCGTTATCTGGTCGGCTGCGACGCGGCGAGCCAGCCTCCGGGCGCGATCAAGACCTATCGGCTGGATGCGGTCAGCCAGGCGCATGTGAGCGACGAATATTTCGAACGCCCGGCGGATTTCGACCTGCAGAGTTTCGCCGATCGCGGTTTCGCGCTCTACCAGAACGAGGCGGAGTTCGGCGAAGTGGAATGGCGCTTCGCGCCGCAGGCCGCGGATCATGCGCGCGGCACGCAATTCCACCCGCGCCAGAGCATCGAAGAATGTCCCGACGGTTCGCTCATCGTGCGCTTCGAGGCCGCAGGCCATCTTGAAATGGCGTGGTATCTTTACCAATGGGGCGATAAGGTCGAGGTGGTCAAACCACAGGCTTTGCGCGAAATGGTCGAGGCCTATCGCCGTTCGGATTTCCCCGCCCTGCCGTGAGGCATGTCTTTTTTCGCGAGCAGATGAATGACCCGCCCATTCCTATTCACGTCCTTGCCGCCTTCAATGAATCGTTTTGACAGGGATTGACGGAACATAGGTTATGATTATCAGCGCCGCTGCATCGCGTCATGGATTGATTGCGGGTTCGACGTTTGCAGCATCAACGCTCCACAAGAGGAGATCCCGCAAGAATTTGCGAAACTCGTTCGCGTGGAGAAGACTGAACGAGATGCGTCTGAGATCGCAGGCAAACCTCTGCCATATCTTCAAGACATGATCGATGTGATCGTGCGCGTGACCGCAGGTTCCGGCGGATTCGCTCTGACGAATGCTGATATCCTTCTTTCCAGTGAGACTGTCGACATATCCGAAAGCGTTCGAACGCTCCGGCCGCAAGAGTGCATCGTTGAGCCCCGCATGGATTTCGCGGTCATGGACAAGATCAGCGATGGGAGCCTTTACCCAAGCGGATTTGATTTCTTCGCTTTCCGGGCAGAGGATGCGCGCAGCCTGTCCCTGAACCGGTTCGTTTTCGGGAGGCCTTGGTGGGATTACGCCCTTCCGCTTTCTGCTTGCTTTCTGGGATGGCGACGCAAGCGGATCGAGTCCCCTTTTGCGTTCCACATGCTGCACGATGAGAGATGGGATAGGAAATCCTGGACGAAATTCGGAGACTGTTTCCTCGACGAAATTGTGCTGCCGCGTGCAGGGCGCATGCCGCCTGACAGTTTTTTCGTTCGTTATGCGAATGAAGTGGCGCCGCAGCCGTTGAATTCAGGATTTAAGACACGCACGCTAAAGAACATTCTCAACATTCTGGGCTTTGGCCGCCGACAGGCCATGCTTGGCCGTCTCGCCCGGCTCAACATAGATGCGTTGAGCCGGTGGTGATCGCGCACGTCCCGCGTTAGCGTAGTTCCTCGCGGCGGCGCGGCTCGTCGGGCTTTTGCCCGGGCTCCGGCTTCTGCGTGCGTTGCTGTTGCTGTTGCTGTTGCTGTTCTTGCCGGCGCGGTTGCTGCGCCTCGCCGCGCGGGGCGGCGGGCTGCTCCGTGCGCGCGTCAGGCCGCTGTGGCGCGCGTTCGCCCCGCGGCTCCTGCTGCGGCCGCCGCTGCTCCTGTCCGCGCTCTTGTCCGCGCTCTTGCCGCTGCTGCTGTTGCGGCTGCGGGCGCTGCTCTCTTTGCTCCTGACGCAGCTCGCGACGTTCTTCGCTGCGCTGCTGCTGCTCGCGTCCGCGGTCGGAGGCAGGGCCGCGTTCGCCCGGCGGCAGGGTGCTGCGCTCGGCGCCCGGCGGCTTTTGCGTTGCGTCGCGCCCGGGCGCGCCAGCGCCTGCGGCTCCGGCAGGTCGTTACGTCGTCGTGCCGGTCGGCTTGTCGTCGGGCGCGGGCTGCGTTCCGCGGCCCTGCCGGTCGGCGGGATCGCGTTGCTGGGGATCGCGCGCGGTGTCGCGCGCTGGCGGCGCCGCCTCGCCGGGCCGCGGCGTCGGGCGGGGTTGCTGGGCGTCGCGGCGCCGCGGGTCGCGTGCGCTTTCCGCCGCGCGCGGCGGCCGGTCGCCGAGGCGTCCCTGCTCATTGGCTTCGAGCGGTTTGGGCTCGGTGATCTGCTGGGCGGGCCGAATGGTCGTCTGCGTCTGGCGCACCTGCACGCGCTGCTGTTCGAACCGGCGGCGGTCGCGCAAATCCTCCGCGCGCACTTCGATCGCGCCTGCGACATTCGCCGTGCCTGCGAAGACGTGCGGCCGCACGTCATAGGCGCGGATCGGCCTGCCGATCACGGCGGCCACGAAAGCGGGTTCGATGCCCGGATTCACCACCACGACGGGTCCGCGCTCGCGCACCACGACGGTGCGGTTGACGATCACGGTCTCGCGGATCAATTCCGTGCGTTCGCGCGTGCGCACCACGACGCTGGCGATGCGCGGGGCGATCATGTCCTGCGCGCGCACGAAGATCCAGGCGTCGGGATCGTCGCGCACTTCCACCACCACTTCGTCGGGCGGCAGAGGCGACCAGCCCACATAGCGCGCGTTCTGTCTTTGGCCGCGCCGCCAGTTCACCCACGCAGGCGCCCATTCGTCGCCCGCGATCCACACCCAGCCCAAGCGCGGATCATTGTACCAGCGGCCGTAATGATAGGTGACCCAGCCCCAGTTCGCCTCCGCGTCGGCCGCGTTCCAATACCAGCCCCAATCCTCGGTGTAGACCCAGCGGCCCACCGTATAGGGGCGCCAGTCGCGCGCGAGGCGGCCTGGGCGCCAGACCTCGCCGAAGCGCTCATGCCGCTCGAAACGTCCGTAGGGCTCAAGCGCGCTGCGGAAGTCCGCGCGGATCTCCACGCGTTGCTGCTGCGCGAGAGCCGGCGAGGCGACAAGCGCTGGCGCGACAGGGAACGCGCCGGCGCCGATCATCATCGTGGAGCAGAGTAGGGCGAAATGCAGACGGCGCATGGGCGCCTCCTTACGCTCGAGAACAGGTTCGAGCGACAACGGAGGCGCGTGTTTATGGTTCCAACATGCGGCGTCAGCCGCGCGTCAGCGGACGCGTGGCGGCGCGCAGCCATGTGCGTGCGCGCGCGCTCACGAGCGGGCTGAGCTCTTTGCGCACCTGCGCGTGATAGGCGTCGAGCCAGCGCAATTCCTCGCGCGTGAGCAGCTTCGGCTCGACGCAGGCGAGGTCGATGGGCGCGAGCGTCAGCGTTTCGAAGCCATAGGTCTCCCGCTCCGCGTCTTTGATCTCGCGCTTCTCCACCAGCACGAGATTCTCAATGCGGATTCCATAGGCGCCGGCCTTGTAATAGCCGGGCTCGTTGGAGACGATCATCCCCGGCTCCAGCGCGCATGAGCCGCGCTTGGAGATGTTTTGCGGCCCTTCATGCACCGAGAGGAAGGCGCCCACGCCATGGCCCGTGCCGTGGTCGTAGTCGAGGCCCGCTTCCCACAGGGCGCGTCGCGCCAGAGCGTCGATCTGCGCGCCCGTCGTCCCTTTGGGAAACACGCTGCGCGCGATGGCGATATGGCCCTTGAGCACGCGGGTGAAGCGGTCGCGCATTTCCGCGTTCGGGGCTCCGACCGCGATGGTGCGCGTGACGTCGGTGGTGCCGTCTTCGTATTGCGCGCCCGAATCGAGCAGGAAGAGCCCCTTGCCGATGCGCCGGTTCGTGCGCTCGCTCACGCGGTAATGCACGATGGCGCCGTTTGGCCCTGCGCCGGAAATCGTGGGGAAGGAGATTTCGCGCAAGACGCCGGTGTCGCGTCGGAAGCTCTCGAGCGCTTTCACTGCGTCGATTTCGGTGAGGCGGCCTTTGGGCGCCTCCTGCGCGAACCATGCGAGAAATTCGGCAAGAGCCGCGCCGTCGCGCAGATGCGCCGCCCGCGCGCCGCGAATTTCAGCGGCGTTCTTGCGCGCCTTCATCAGCGTGATCGGATCGGCGCCGAGATCGACCTGTCCGCCCGCCGCGCGCAGGCTCTCCACAAGGCGCACCGAGGCGGTGGCGACGTCGAAGCGCACGCGCGCGCCAGCGCGCCCAAGCGCCTCGAGGTCCGAAACCAGATCCGCAGGCGCGCTCAGCTCGCAGATTTTCGCCAGCGCCTCGCGCGTGCGCGCGTCGAGCTTCGCGGATGCGACATAAAGCGTTTGCTGGCCGTTCGCGCGAATGAGCGCATAGGCGAGGGGCAGGGGCGTGTGCGCCACGTCCGCGCCGCGTATGTTGAACGCCCAGGCCACATTGTGCGGATTGCTCACGACAAGCGCCTGCGCGCCTTCGAGTGCTGCGGCGACGGCGGCGAGCTTGCGCGGCGCGGCGAGACCCGCAAGGCGCGTCGGGTGCAGGCGGATCGGCGCGCAAGGCGCGGCCGGCCGGTCGGCCCAGATGGCGTCGATGGGATTGTCGTCCACGGCCACGAGCTCCGCGCCCGCCTGCCGCGCGGCTTTCGCGTAACGCTCGACGCTCGCGGGCGTCATCAGCGCGGGGTCGAAGCCGATGCGCTCGCCCTTGCCCGCGTTTGCGGCGAGCCATTCATGCGGGGGACGCTCGCTCACGTCGAGCGGCTGGAAGGCGCGCGCATCGACCTGATCGCGCACTTGCAGGCCATAGCGCCCGTCCACGAAAATTGCGGCGCGCTCGCGCAGCGCGATGGCGAGGCCCGCAGAGCCGGTGAAGCCCGTCAGCCAGGCCAGACGCTCGGCGTTGGCGGGCACATATTCGTTCTGGTGTTCGTCGGCGCGCGGGGCGATGAAGCCGTGCAGGTCGCGCCGCGCAAGCTCCGCCCGCAGGGCCTTGAGGCGCGCCGCGCCATGGGAAGGGTCGGCCGTATCCGAAAACGTCTGGAAGCGGGCCTCGAAAATCATCGACGCAGCCAGGGTTGCGGCGCAGCGCCGCCCACGCGCATGAGCAGCGTCGCCCAGCCTTCGAGATCGATGCGCCGCGCGAGCGTGAAGCCTTCCGCCCCATAGGCCGACAGCACGCCCGGCACGTCGCGCGCCAGTAGGCCAGAGAGCACCACGTCCGCGCCGCGGCAGGCCGCGCGCGCGATGGACGGGGCGAGCGCCCGCAGCGGCTTTGCGAGAATGTTGGCGAAGATCAGGTCATAAGGCGCGCCATGGCGCAGGGTCGGATGTTCAAGGCCCGGCGCCGTCACCGGCCGCACCCAGGGCGCGACGCCGTTGAGCACCGCATTCGCGCGCGCGGCCTCGACCGCGATCAGGTCGATGTCTCCGCAGACCACCGGATGGCGCAGCGCCTTGGCGGCGGCGATGGCGAGCACGCCCGTGCCCGTGCCCACGTCGAGGATCGCATAGGGGCGGCGCTGCTTGAGCACGTGGTCGAGCATCAGGAGGCAGCCGCGCGTCGTGCCGTGATGGCCGGTGCCGAAGGCAAGCGCAGCCTCGATCTCCAGCGCGACGTCATTGGCGCGCACGGCGCCGCGGTCATGGGAGCCATGCACCAGAAAGCGGCCCGCGCGCACGGGGGCGAGCCCTTCCAGCGAGGCGGCGATCCAGTCTTTCTCGGCGACGCGCGAGAAGACGACGCGCGCCGCGATCTCCTCGCCCCCGGCTGCGGCGACCAGCGAGCGCACGTAATCCTCGTCGGGCTCCGCGCCGAAATAGGCCTCCACGATCCATTCGCCCGCAGACCAGTCCCGCGTCTGCGGCTCGCGCTCAAAAGCGGAGGCGGCGGCGTCGGCCGGGTCGAACATCTCGACGATCAGGTCGGCGATGGCGCGCGCATCGTCCTCCGGGCAGGAGACGGACATCATATGGGCGGCGTTGTTGGGGGGCAGTCCTTCAAGCATGGACGGGCTTTAGCATATCGCGCGGGCGCGGGCCATGCGCATGGCCGCGCTTGCGCGGGCGTCCGTTGCGGCCAAGCCAAAGGGCAGGGCGCTGTTCGACATTCCGAGCGCGGCACCCCACATTGGGGCAGGCGATTCGCCTTTCGTTCCGTTTTCCGCGCCAGGCCCGTGACAGATCCATTCAACCTCGACGAGTCGGAGCTTCCCATCCCCCGCGCGGCCGCGCCGCGGCCCGGCGGCATCGCCGCGCGCGCGCAGGCGGCCATGGCGGGCGCGCCGCGTTACGTGGAGGCGCTCAATCCCGAGCAGCGCGCGGCCGTGGAGGCGCTCGACGGCCCCGTTCTGGTGCTCGCGGGCGCCGGCACCGGCAAGACGCGCGTGCTGACGACGCGCATCGCCCATATCATCGCCACCGGCCGCGCCCGCGCCCATGAGATCCTCGCCGTCACCTTCACCAACAAGGCCGCGCGCGAGATGAAGGAACGCATCGGCGCGCTCGCCGGCCCTGTGGGCGAGGGCATGCCCTGGCTCGGCACGTTCCACTCCATCGGCACAAAGATCCTGCGTCGCCATGCGGAGCTTGTGGGGCTGAAGTCCGGCTTCACCATTCTCGACACCGACGACCAGATCCGCCTCATCAAACAGGTGCTGCAGGCGGAGAACGTGGACGACAAGCGCTGGCCCGCGCGTCAGCTCGCCATTCTCATCGACGGCTGGAAGAACCGCGGCCTCGAGCCCGCCCGCGTGCCGGCGGGCGAGGCGGAGGCTTTCGCCAACGGCAAGGGCCGCGCGCTGTATGAGTTCTATCAGCGCCGCCTGAAGCAATTGAACGCGGTCGACTTCGGCGACCTCCTGCTCGAGGGCTTGCGCCTTTTGCGCGACAATCCCGACGTGCTCGCCGATTTCCAGCGCCGGTTCCGCTACATCCTCGTGGACGAGTATCAGGACACCAACACGGTGCAATATCTGTGGCTGCGTCTGCTCGCGCAATCGGCCGGCGGAGGTCCGCGCAACATCTGCTGCGTGGGCGACGACGATCAGGCGATCTATGGCTGGCGCGGCGCGGACGTAGACAACATCCTGCGCTTCGAGAAGGATTTTCCCGGCGCCTTCGTCGTGCGTCTTGAGCGCAATTACCGCTCTACCGGCCATATTCTCGCCGCCGCCGCCCATCTCATCGCCCATAACGAGGGCCGCCTCGGCAAGACGCTGTTCACCGACGGCGAGGCCGGCGAAATGCCGACCGTGCAGGGCGTTTGGGATTCGGAGGAGGAGGCGCGCGTCATCGGCGAGGACATCGAGCAATGTCAGCGCCGCGGCCATTCCCTCGATGAAATGGCCATTCTCGTGCGCGCTTCGTTCCAGATGCGCGAGTTCGAGGAGCGCTTCATCACGCTGGGCCTGCCCTATCGCGTGATCGGCGGCCCGCGCTTTTACGAGCGCGCGGAGATACGCGACGCGCTCGCCTATCTGCGCTGCGTGGCGCAGCCCGCCGACGATCTCGCCTTCGAGCGCATCGTCAACACGCCAAAGCGCGGGCTGGGCGACGCCGCGCTGCAGACGCTGCACGATTACGCGCGGCGCGCCGACGTTCCGCTGATGCAGGCCGCGCGCGTGATTGTGGAGACGGAAGAGCTGAAGCCCAAACAGCGTCAGGCGCTGCGCGCGCTGATGGCTGATTTCGATCGCTGGTCCTCGCTCATGGACGCAAAGCCGCACAATGAGCTCGCCGAAATGGTGCTGGAGGAATCCGGCTACACCGACATGTGGCAGAAGGACCGCTCGGCGGATGCGGCGGGCCGGCTTGAAAACCTGAAAGAGCTTGTGCGCTCCATGGAGGAATTCCCGGACCTCGGCGCATTCCTCGAACATATCTCGCTCGTGATGGACGCGGAGAATGCGGAGGGCGGCGCGCGCGTGAGCGTGATGACGCTGCACGCCGCCAAGGGCCTTGAGTTCGACACGGTTTATCTGCCGGGCTGGGAGGAGGGACTGTTTCCCCACCAGCGCGCGCTCGATGAACAGGGCCGCTCGGGCCTCGAGGAGGAGCGCCGCCTCGCCTATGTCGGCGTGACGCGCGCGCGCAATCGGGCGAAGATCTATTTCGCCACCAACAGGCGCATCCGCGGTCTCTGGCAAACAACGATCCCCTCGCGCTTCCTCGATGAACTGCCCGCCGACCATGTGGAGGTGGTGGAACAGGCGAGCGCGAGCTACGGGGGCTATGCGGCCTCGCGGTTTCATTCCATCGACGCTTTCGGGTCCTCCTATGACACGCCGGGATGGAAGCGCGCGCAGACGCGTGCGCCGGGTCAGGGCGCTTCGGGCGGCGCCGGCGCCTATGCTGAGCGTGGCGGCTACAGTCGCGGCCCCGGCGCCCGCCGCAGCCCCGCCACCATCGAGGGCGAGCTCGTCGCCAAATCCGCCTCGCCTTCAGGCTTCGCGGTAGGGGCGCGCGTGTTCCATCTCAAGTTCGGCAACGGCCGGGTGGTGAGCGTGGAAGGCAACAAACTCACAGTCGAGTTCGACAAGGCCGGTCGCAAGATGGTTCTCGACAATTTCGTCCAGCAGGCCGGCTGACCGCCTCGAAATCGACAAGCTTTTGGCCTCAAACGGCGAAGTCGCGGCTTTTTGCGTCGATTCGCTTGCCGCGCCGCTGTGGATGACGCTCCATTCAGGGTTTGTCCGGTGGCGCGGGCATCCGCCAGGGGCTATAGCTGGCTTACCTTCGCGGCGTCGGCATTCCGCCCCGACGTCGAATCAGTCGACGCAAGTCGAGACGCCCGCGCCCTGGCGGCGTGAGGTTCCAGGCGGCGAGGAGAGAGTTTAGATGACGACCAAGACCAAAGCCGACGGCGGCGCAAAGAGCGGTGGATCGGCTCTGCAGAAGCCGGTGACTCCCTCCAAGGAACTCGCCGTCGTGGTGGGCGCGGAGCCGATGCCCCGCACGGAGGTCGTCAAGAAAGTGTGGGACTACATCAAGGCCCACAATCTTCAGAACGAGAAGGACCGTCGCGCCATCGACGCCGACGCCAATCTCGAGAAGGTGTTCGGCAAGAAGCAGGTCACCATGTTCGAGATGACCAAGCTCATCAACCAGCACCTGAGCTGATCGCTTCATCCTCGCGTGAAAGGGCCGCGCCATGCGCGGCCTTTTCTTTTTGAGCGCAGCTCGCGCGCATGCGATTGGGCGCGCGCCTCACTCGATCGCCTTGCGCGCCTTTTCCACGATGTCGGCCGGCGTGGCGAAAATTTCCTCGACCTTGCGCTGCAGCTCCTCGCCGGAGACAGGGTCGGCGTCGACTTGCATCTTCGCCGCCTCCGCCACCAGATCGGCGTCGGCCATCGTGTCCATGAAAGCCTTGCGCAGCGCGGCCACGCGCGCCTGCGGCGTCTCCCACGCCACCACATAGGGGCGGCTGAAAGCCGTCTGGCTGTAGACGAGATCGAGGATGCGCTTTTGCTCGTCGGTCTTGGCGAAACTGCGCGCCAGCGGCACGCCCTGCTTGTTCAATTCGGGATAGCCCGCGGAATCCTCCTGCACCAGCGCCTTCAGCCGGCCTTCAGCGAAGGCCTGCTTGTAGATCGCGGCGACCGACGACCAGCTCTGCCCGCATCCGCCCTGCACCTCGCCCTTCTCAATGGCGAGGTTGATTTCGCGCGTGCCGGGATAGCCGGCGACGATCTTGAACTTCGCGCCCAGCACGTTCTTCAGCAGCAATGCGAAGTCGCGGGTGGAGGCGCCGCCGGCGCTGGCGCCCAGAACGAGCTCCGTCTGCAGCGCGTCTGCGAACGTCTTCACCGGCGCGTCGCCGCGCACGATGCACACGTAATAGTCCGTGTTAGCGCTGCCGATGTAATGGAAGCGCGTGGGGTGATGGGTCGCGCGCTTGGTCGCGCTGAACAGCGGCTCCACGACCGCGCCCATGAAGATCGCGCCGATCGCGGTTCCGTCCTTGGGCGCCACATTGGCGATATGGGCGGCCGCCACATTGCCGCCCGCGCCCGGCATGTTCGAGACCACGAAGGTCGGCGCGCCCGGCAGATGCTTCGACATGTGGCGGCTGATCAGCCGGCCATACAGGTCATAGCCGCCGCCCGCCGATGAGCCCACGACGATGGTCACCGTCTTGCCGCGATAGAAGCTCGCCGCGTCCTCCTGCGCAAAGGCGCCCGCGCCCGTCGCGCAAAGCCCCGCCAAAGCGAGCGAAAGCCCCCGTCTCCTCATGTCCGCCTCCCTGCCGGCCGCCGCATGCGACGGCGTTTCCCTCCTGTCATCCGGCATCCGCGCCGGGATGGCAAGCGGTGAGCGGAACGGGCATGGACATCCGCGCGCCGGCGATTAAATTGCGGCCGCCTCAGATACGAAAGGGAGAGAAATGAGCTTGACCGTCAAGCCGCTCGACGCGCCTTTGGGAGCGCAGATCCTCGGGCTGGACGCGCGCGCCATCGACGCGCAATCCGCGGCTGCGCTGCGCGAAGCGTTCCTCAAGCATCATCTTCTGGTCCTGCGCGACCAGTCGCTCACTGACGCGCAGCTCGTGGCGTTGGGCGAATGTTTCGGCTCCATCGCCAAGTCGCGCATGGTCTCGCCCCTGTCGGGCCGCGACGACATTATGGTGATCTCCAACATCCGCGAGGACGGCAAGCCGCTCGGCCAGCTGCCAGACGGCGAGATGGCTTTCCACATCGACCAGATTTATCGCGACGTGCCCTGCAAGGGGGCCGCCCTTCACGCGGTCGAGATCCCCGACGCCGGCGGCGACACGATGTTCTCCAACAATGTCGCGGCCTATGAGAGCCTGCCGCAGGCGACGAGGGCGCGCATCGACGCGCTGCGCGCGACCCATTCGTTCCAATATGGCGAGACTCTGCGCGAAAACCGCTCGCAGCTTGAGGATCGTCCCCACGCGACCCATCCGATCGCGCGCCGCATTCCCGAAACCGGCAAGCGCTCGCTGTCGGTCTGCCGCCTGATGACGGACCGGATCGAGGGTCTGGACGATGCGGAAAGCCGTGCGCTGATCGATGAATTGTGCGACGTTCTGGAGAATCCGAAGAACGTTTACAGCCACAGCTGGAAGGTGGGCGATATTCTGATCTGGGACAACCGCTGCACGAGCCATGCGCGCACGGATTTCCCCTCCACCCAGCGCAGGCTCATGAAGCGCGTGACGATCAAGGACGAGATCGGCCCGCAGCCCTGAGCGCGGCGCCAGCACTTCAGGGCGAGGCGCGCGCCTCGCCCGCGACGAGGGAGACGCATGTGGAGCCTGCCCCCGCCGCCAGCCTTCAGGCCACCCGTCCGTTCAAGCCGCAGGAGCGCGGCCTGACGCGGGTTTTGCGCGTCGTCGAACTCGTCATCATCTATCTTGCGTTGGAATGGGTGAGCGCGATTCAGGAATATCGCGGCGTTCCCGTCACGGCCTGGAATCCCGGCCTCGGCGTGATCTTCGCGAGCCTCGTCAGCGGCCGCAAGACGGCGGCGGTCGCGCTGTTCTGCGGCGCGCTGCTCGCCGATTCCCTTGTGGGCACCGGCATCGGCGATCCGTCGCACGCGGCTATCGTCGCAGGCATTATCGCGGTCGGCTATTTCGCCGTCGCGCAGGTCGCCCGCTCGCTTGATCTTGATCCGCGGCTTGATCGCATGCGCGACGTGGCGTTGCTGCTTTGCGCGGCCCTTGTGGGGGCCTTGTTCGTCGGTCTTGCGCTGAACCTCTTTCTGGCGGGCGTCGGCAGCGTCGGCGTCGAACAGATCGCGCGCGAGACCGTGCCCATGCTGGTCGGCGACCTCATCGGCATCGCCGTTGTGGCGCCGCTCGTTCTGCGCTCCTCACGCCCGAGCGCGCGCAGCCGGGTTACGGACCTGTCCTTCGTCGCAGGCGTTCTGGCCGCCGCGCTCGTCGCGGCGATCGCCATTTTCCTTGTGCTGCGCGAGGGCGACCAGCGAGCCTATCAAGCCTTCTACTTCCTCTTCGTGCCGGTGGTGTTCGTCGCGCTGCGCAACGGGCTCGACGGCGTTTGCGTCATGCTTGCGGCCACGCAGCTCGCTCTTCTCGCGGGCCTCAATCTCTATGGCTACGACGCGGAGGCCTTCATCAATTTCCAGACGTTGATGGCGGTGCTCACCGCCACCGGCCTGCTCGCGGGCGCGGTGTCGAGCGAGCGCGATGCGGCGAGCCGCGCGGCGCGGCGCGCGCGCGAACGCCTGAAAGAGCGCGAGTCGGAGGCCGCCCGCGCCGACCGTTTTCATCTCGTCACCGGCCTCGCCTCGTCGCTGTCGCACGAGATCAATCAGCCTATGACGGCGGCGCGCGCCTATGCGCGCACGGCGCAGAAGCTCGCGGAGGCGCCGCAGGCCGACATCGCCCGCGTGCGCGATTATGTGAACCGCTGCGTGGAGCAGATCGATCAGGCGGGCGAGATCCTGCGTTCGACACGCGAGTTCCTGCGCCGGGGAGAGCCCGGCCGCTCGCTGGTGGATCCCGCCACCATTCTTCAGGATTGCCTGTTGCTGTTGCGCCCCAAGGCCACGCAGAAGCGCGTGCGTATTGTTGCGGAATCCCTTCCCGTCGGCCTGCTGTGTTATTGTGACCGCGTGCAGATCCAGCAGGTCCTGATGAATCTGATCGACAATTCCATCGCGGCGCTTGCGGAGCAGGGGCGCACGGACGGGGTGGTGAGCGCCACCCTGCGCGCCGCCGACAATCGCATGGTCGAGTTTTCGGTGCGCGACGACGGTCCGGGCGTTGATCCAGAATTCGCCGCGCGCGTATTTGAAGCATTGGCGACGACCAAGGAGGATGGCCTCGGTCTGGGCCTTGCCATCAGTTCCGGCATCGTCGAGGCGCATGGCGGCAGGATCTGGCTGGAGAACGCCGCTCCGGGCGCCACGGAGTTCAGGTTCGTCATCCCGGCCTCGCCGGAAACGCCACAGGGGAACGACATTGGCTCATCCTAGAATCGCGGTCGTCGACGATCAGGAGGCGGTCCGCACCGCCCTCGGGGACATGCTCGGCGTCTATGGCTACAAGGTGGATCTGTATGATTCCGCCGATGCGTTCCTCGCCTCCGGTCAGGCGGAGGACACCGCCTGCGTCATCGCCGACGTGCGCATGCCCGGCACCGACGGCATCGGCCTCGTGCGCGAACTGGGCCAGCGCGGCGTCGACTCGCCGGTGGTCCTGATCTCCGGCCATGCGGACGTGCCCATGGCGGTGGCGGGCCTCAAGGCCGGCGCACAGGATTTCATCGAAAAGCCCGTGGACGACGTGCGCCTCGTGGCCGCCATCAACCGCAGCCTCGCCGCCCGTTTCGAGCGGCAGGCCGGCAAACAGGCCAACAAGGAGGCGGAGACCCGTTTCGAGCGCCTGACGCCGCGCGAGATGGAGGTTTTCGATCTCGTCGCCGAAGGCATGACCAGCCAGGCCATCGCCACGCGGCTGGGCATCAGCTCGCGCACGGTGGAAAGCTACCGCGCCCAGCTGATGGAGAAGCTCCAGCTTGATTCGGTCGCCGCCATCGTGCGTCTGGCCGTGCGGCTCGGCCGCGTCTCCGCCTGAGCCGCGGCGGGCCGCGCCCGTCGAAGCTGTTCACACAGAATTGCGAAGTCTCGGGCGCGGCTTAGGCGCGTGCGGCGCGGCGCGGGCGCATTATTTGCGCGCCGCCCTTTCGCGGCTGGGCGCGCGGGCCTATATTCAGGGCGTCCCCGCAAGGGGTCTATGGCGATAAACGGACATCAGAATAAACCATCCGGACCCGGGGGCGGTACCCGGCGCCTCCACCAAAGCCCGCGGTCTTTCTCATGGGAAAGAGCCTGGCGCGGGTTTCGGCGGGGGCGAAATAGGATCGACGGGGGTGTAAAAGGTGCTCTTTTGCCCGGCATGATACCGCCGTTATCGGGTCAAACCTATAGTTGCGAATGACAACTATGCTCCGGCGGCCGTCGCTGCGTAAGCAGCGCCTGCACCGGTACTCAAGCCCTGTGGGTTAGCCCCTACAGGCGGGGCTCGGAGGCGCCTGGCAACAGAAGCCTCCACTTTCCTTTCCGTCCCGCTTATCCTGCCGCGGTTCGTCAGATTCCCGGGTCAGTCCTCCATGCAGTCCTCCGCCATCCGCTACGACCTTCTCGTGCAAGACGCCCTGCGGGGCATGGTGCGCGACCTGCTGACGCGAGCCTCCCGCGAAGGGCTTCCCGGCGACCATCATTTCTTCGTCACCTTCAAGACCCACGCGCCCGGCGTGCAATTGTCCGCGCGCATGAAGGCGCAATATCCCGACGAGATCACCATCGTCCTGCAACACCAGTTCTGGGATCTCAGCGTCAGCGAGCGCCAGTTCGAAGTGGGCCTGTCCTTCTCCAACATTCCCGAGCGGTTGATCGTGCCCTTCGCGGCGCTCACCGGCTTCCATGATCCGGTCGCGCCCTTCACCCTGAAGTTCGAACCTCTCGTGGAGGAGGCGGAGACGCCCGCCTCCGCAGCCGCGCCGCGCGCGCAGCCGCGTCCCGCGCCCCGTCTCGCCGAGAAGCGCGCCGAGGATGAGGGAGCCTCCGCCGCCAAGCCGCAGGACGCGGCGCCTGCCACTGCGCCTGCGCCCGCCCGCGCCGCCGCGCCTGTCGAGGCCGGCGCCGATGCGACGCCTGCGGCTCCCGTCGAAGGCGAGGCGAAGGTCGTCTCCATCGACGCGTTCCGCAAGAAGACCTGAGAGGCTCGCCATGGGCGAGGTGGTCAATCTTCGTCGCGCCCGCAAACGTCGCGACCGCGCGCAGGCTGCGAAAGAGGCGGACGGCAACCGCATCGCCTTCGGCCGCGCGAAATCCGAACGCGCGTTGAGCGAAGCTGAACGCGCGCTCGCCGAACGCCGTCTGGAAGGCCACCGTCTTGGCGATGATATCGCCGGCGCGCCGGAGACGTCGGGCGAGGACCCGGCGAGCCGTTCGTGACCGCGACCGGGATCGACGACGAGGGCTCCTTCGCGCAGCGCACGCTCATGCGCAAACATTCCATCGTCATCGCGGGCCATCGCACATCGGTGTCGCTTGAGGACGCGTTCTGGACCGCCTTGCGCGCCATCGCGGGCCGGCGCGGCGTTCCGCTCGCCCGCCTCGTCGCCGAGATCGACGCCGCGCGCGGGCAGGCCAATCTCTCCTCTGCGATCCGGGTTTTCGTTCTCGCGCAGGCGCAAGCGCAGCGTCCCGGCGAAAGCGCCGCTTCTTCGCCGCCCTAGTTCGGCGTCGCGCTGCGCGGGGCTTGCCCGCCGACGCCGAACTGCCGTTGCAGGAAATCGCCCAGCGGATCGGACGGCGCGCGCGGCGCCTGAGGCGGCGGCGGCGCGGGGCGCGGCTGCGCCTCGCGCGCTTCCTGTTCGCGCCGCAGCCGCAAGGCGTCCTGCCTGCGGCGCTCCTCCTCCTGCTGTTGCTGCTGCTGCTGTTGCTGCTGCTGCGCCCGGCGGCGCGCGTCCGCCTCCGCCTTGCGGCTCTCGTCCTCCCGTCGCGCCGCCTCTTCCGCAATGCGCGCCTGCTCACGATGGAACGCGTCGATCTCGGCGGCGCGCTGTCGCAGCCATTCCTGCGCCTTGAGGCGGCGGTTGAAGGCCGCGCGTTCGCGAATGTCGGCCTCCAGCGTGGCGATGCGCGCGCTCTCGCGCGCAAGGGCGCGGGAGGCGAGCGCGCTCGACAGGGCGCTCGCGTCGATCGTGCGCGCGGACTTGTCCGCAGGTCCGCTCCAGGCCAGGCGCACGCGCGGCGACGCGCCGCTCCAGCCCTTCGGCTGCGTGCGGCTCTGCAGTTCTATGACGCTCTCGCCCACATGCGCGCGCGCGTCGTAGAGCCCTGCGATCGTCGCTTCGACGCCTGCTCCTTCGACCTGCGCGCGCGCGGGCTGGATGCGCAACGCGCCGCTGGCGATCACCGCGTCCAGCTGCGTTGGCGCAAGCGACAGGGACGCGCGTTCGAACTCGCGCGCGAGCGCGGCGGCGACCGCACGATCGTCGGCGCTGATCGCGTCGGCCTCCGCCAGCGCGACGACGCGGTCGAGAGCGCCCGCGTCGAGCCGCATGATCCGTCCATCCACGAGGCGCAGGCTCCCCCCGCCCGCCAGATTGCCGATCAGCGCGGCTTCGCTGCGTCCGCTGGCTGCGAGGTCGAGGGCGCCGACGAGACGGCCCTGCGCGTCGAACCGGCCAGCGAGCGGCGCATCCATTTCAATCCGGCCCGACAGCGAGGCGTCGGCGCCGTCGCGGCGCAAAACGAGCCGCCCGCCGAAACCCGCTTCGCCGACGCGCAGCGCGACGTCCTCAAAGGTCGCGACGCCCGGCGCGAGGGCGAAGGTCATGCGCGCGTCCTGCGTGACGACGCCGGGGCGCAGGTCGAGCGTTTGCGCGCGCAGGCTCAGGCGCGCTGCGAAAGGCGCGGGCTGCGGCGGCGCGAACGCCTGTTCCGACCACGCAGCGCCGGGCCTTGGCGCGCGCGGCGCGCCGAGCGCGAAGCCGGAGAGCGTCGCAAGCGACAATGTGTCGAGCGTCAACGCGCCGGTGAGCATGCGCCGCTCGCCTTCGCCCGCGCCCGCGCCCGACGCCCCAAGACGCAGGGCGCCGGAGAAGGCTGCGCCCATCGCCCCGCCAGAAAGATCGGCGATCTCCACGGCGCCGTCGCGCCAGACGAGGCGCGCCTGCGCGTCAAGCGGCGCGCTTTGTCCGAACGCGGGCGCGGGCAGGGCGAGCGCGCGCAAAAGCGGCGCTGAATCGCTTGCGCGCACGCGCGCCGCTCCGCGCGCTGCGAACCGCGCGTCTTCTTGCGCGAGCGCGCCGTCGAAACTGATCTGCGATCCCGCGACGTCGCCGTTGAGAGAGACGGAATAACCGTCTGCGCGCGAGCCGTTCGCACGGGCGAGCACGCGCGCGCGCAGACCCGGCGTCGGCGCGGCGTCGAAACCGAACTGCCGCAGCAGCATCGGCGCATCGGCGGAGAGCAGTTCGATCTCTCCGTCCACACGCTCGCCCGTGGGGCGCAGGAAACCGGCGATGCGCGTGCCGCGCGCCGATCCGTCGATGCGCACGTTGCGCAATTCCAGCGCGCCCTCGCGCATGCTCGCCTCCGCAAGCGCATTGAGCCGCGCGGGCGAGAGCGCGGTCGCGCGGTCGGCGAGCGCGTCGGCGAAGGGCCCCGGCGCGATGCGGCGCAGAAGGGCTGCGAGTTCGCCGAGCCGCTGCGCGTCGAGCGAGCCTTCTATGAGTCCGCCCGTTTCATCGAGCCTGCCGCTGGCGCGCAGGTTCGCTCCGCCCAGATCGTCGAGGGCAAGCCGTTCAAGGCGCATGGCCTGCCCCTCGCGCATGAACTTCAGCTCGATGCGTCCGGCGTCCACCACGCCCGCGCCCACGCGCGCAAGGCGCACCGCGCGCGCGTCGAGCGCCAGGTTCACGTCCATGTCGGCGCTGGCGCGCGCAAGCCCGGTGAGGTCGGGCAGGGTCTCAAGGTCGAGCGAGGGCGCAGTGAGATCCGCGAACAGGCGCGCGCGTGCGCCGGGCAGGGCGCGCGTATAGGCGGCGACGCCGTTGAACGTGGAGCGATCCGCGCGCACGACAAGATCGCGCGCGGCGAGCGCGGCGCGCGAGGCTTCGATGCGCCCCTGCGCGTCAAGGCTCGCGAAGGGCGATGCGCGCAACCATTCTCCCGCCTGCGCGTCGAACCGCGCCGCCCATTCGGCGAGCCGGGCGCCGTCGCGCAGGCTCACCGCCGCCTGTCCTGCGAAGCGCGCGGCCGCGCCCGTCTCCACGCGCCCGTCGAGCGTCACGCGCGCGCGTCCCGGCAGATTGGCGCTGAGCGCGAGCAAGCCCTCCGGCGCGGTCAGCCGCATGCGCGCATCCGTGATCGTCTCGCCGCCGATCTGCACGGCGGGCGTTTCCACCTCGACGTCGAAAGGCGCCGAGCCGCCGCCGGGCGTGGCGAGCGTCTCGCTGATCAGGCGCGCGAAGAGGGTGGCCGCCCGCGCGGCGTCGGGCGCGCGCGGATCGGGCGAGAGCAGGCGATCGAGATCGAGCTGCGGCGCCGCGAGGCGCATGAGCGGCGCGCCGCGGCCCTCGTCGTAAATCGCAAGCCCGGTGAGCACGGCGGGGCGCTCCTCGCCGCCGATCCGCGCCTCCATTGGTTCGAGGCGCGCAAGGCCGGGCTCGAACCCGCCCTGTCCCGCGATGCGCCAGGGGATCGTCGCGCCGTCGATCTCTAAGCGTCCGCTGAAGGCGGCCGGTCCTTCAAGCCGCAGCCGCCGCGCGCCCAATTCGCCGGATTCGACGAACAGCAGACCGTCCACGTCCGCCTGCGCCAGCGCGCCTGCGCTTTCCGCGCTGGCCTTCACGCGGATGCGTCCGTCCTCGAACGCGCCCGTGACGATGCGCACCGCGCGCGTCTCGCCGAAGGCGCGCAGCGCGCCCGAAGCGCGGAAGGGCCCGCGCAGGCCAGCCGCCTCGGCGTTCATCCGCACGCCTTCGAGCAGAAGCGCGGGCGCGCCGGGCCGCTCGATCTCGATCACGCCGTCGACGACTTCGATGCGCTCGAAGGCGACCTCATCAGGCGCGCGCGCAGGCAGGCTGGGAAGGAGCAGCGCGCCGCTTTGCGTCATCGACAAGGTGAGGCGGGGCGCCTCGAGGCTCGCCTCCACGAAGCGCACGGCGCCGCGGATCAGCGGAGCGGGCTCCATCTCCAGCCGCAGGCGGCGCGCGACGAGGCGGGGATCGCCCGGCGCCTCGCCGCGCAGGGAGACGCCGTGCAGGTCGAGGATGGGCGTCGGCAGCAGGCGTACGACGATGTCGCCGCGCACGTCCACGCGCGCGCCCAGCGCCTGCGAGAGAAGGCTCTCAACCAGGGCTCGGCGGCCGCTCCAGTCAACGAAATAGGGAACCGCCAGCGCGGCCGTAAGCGCTGCGATGACCAGAACGGCGAGCCAGGTGAGGGCGTCTCTGAAAAACGACAAGGGCCGGACGGCTCCGTGGCGGCGTCACACACGAGCCCAGTATACAGGGATTCGGGACGCGCGCCCGCGTTCGGCGCGCGCCCTTTTCGCAAAGATCAGTTCAGCTTGATCGTCTGCTGGATGGGACGCTTGGGGTCCTTGGTCCATTCGGCCATGGAGCCGTCGTACATCAGCGTTTTCTTGTTGCCGACGATCTCGCTGGCGGCGAACCAGCCGAGCGAGGCCCAGTGGCCGGTGTTGCAGAAGGAGATCTGCTCGGCGTTCACGTCCACGCCCGCCTGACGGTAGAGCGAGCTGAGCAGCGCCTTCGTGCGGAACGTGCCGCCGTTATTGCCGGTGATCCAGCTTTCCGGCACGTTCTTCGCGCCGGGAATGGTGCCGGGCGCGTCGGCGACGGGCGCCTGCGTCGCGCCCACGTAGAAGTCGTTGGGGCGGTTGTCCACGAGGATCACGCCGCGCGCCATGGCCTTCTGCACGCCGTCGGCGTCGATCAGCATGTCGCTGCGCAGGTTCGCCTTGAACGTGCGCGCCTGCGGGGAGACGCCGCCGGAGGCGATCGGGTTCACGGGCTTCTTGTCGGCGCCCAGTTCGCGCGTCCAGCCCACCCAGCCGCCGTCGAGGATCGACACCTCGTCATGGCCCATGACCTTGAAGGTCCAGTACAGGCGCGTGGCGGCGCCCATGTCGAGGGCCTGCCGGCCCATGGGCACGATCACCACATGGCTCGTGTTGTCGATCCCCAGCGCGCCGATCACACGCTCCACCTTTTCCGGCGGCGGCAGCATGCCTTCCACATTGTTGATCTTCTCGCGCCAGCCGTCCTTCGCGTAATCGGAGAAGACGGCGCCGGGGATGTGCTCTTTCTGATAATCCTCGCGCGTCGCCCCGCCGCCGGAGCGCAGGTCAATGACGACGAGCCCGGGCTTGCCGAGGTTGGCCTTCAGCCAGGCCGCCTCCACGAGGGGCTGTGCGGCCGCGGCGATCCCTGCGAACAGGCTTGAGGCGGCCAGTCCCGCTGCAAGGGCGAGGGAGGCGATCCGATTGCGCATGATAAACTCCAGTGAAAATCTGTGTTAATGCCGGATTATACAATCCGCGCGCGGCGCAGCAAAGGGCGGCCCGCCGCGGGCCTCGACGCTTTCGCCGGCCGGGTGGTATGAAGCGCCAAAACAGGCTCTCCAGGGCCGTGCGAAACGCATCACAGGAGACGGGCATGGGCACCACGATCACGTTCAAGCGGCCGGACGGCAAAGAGGCCGCCGGCTATTTCGCGCCGGCTGCGGAGGCGCATGCGCCGGGGATCGTGGTGATCCAGGAATGGTGGGGCCTGCAGGACCAGATCAAGGGCGTCGCCGACCGCCTCGCGCGGGCGGGCTTCAACGCGCTGGCGCCTGATCTCTATTCCGGCGTCGTCGTGCCCTATCACGACCGCGAGGCGGCCGGAAAGCAGATGGGCTCGCTCGACTTCCTCGACGCCACTGACCAAAGCGTGCGCGGCGCCGCGCTCTTTCTCAAGCAGAACGGCGCGAAGGTCGGCATCACCGGCTTTTGCATGGGCGGCGCGGTGAGCATTCTGGCCGCCTGCCGCGTAAGCGAGTTCACCTGTTCGGCGCCCTTCTACGGCATTCCGCCCGAAGCTGTCGCCAAGCCCGCCGATGTGAAAATCCCCATGCAGGGGCATTTCGCCAACACCGACGATTGGTGCACGCCGGCGACGGTGGACGCTTTCGAAGCCGGCCTGAAGGCCGCCGGCAAGGCTCATGAGTTTTTCCGCTATGACGCGCAGCACGGTTTCGTGAACGAACAGCGCGCCAATCACGACCGCGAGGATTCCGAACTCGCATGGGCGCGCATGCTCGCCTTCATGCGCAAACATCTCGCCTGACGCGCGTGGCCCTTCGCCGCGCGAAACTCATGACGGCGGGCGCTCTGGCGCTCGCCGTTTGTATTTGCGCGCCCGCGCGCGCCCAAGATACGCAAGCCCCGCCGCAAGCCCCGCCGCAATCCTCGCCGCAAGCGGCCGAGAAAGCGGCGGAGGAGCCCGCCTCCGTGGAGGCGTTTGGCGAGGGCGACCGCGCCTGCCTCGAATGGGGCGACGGCTGCCGCGTCTGCGCCCGCGACGCGCCGGGCGCGCCCGCCCGCTGCTCGACCCCGGGGCCTGTCTGCCAGCCCGCCGCCATCGCCTGCGCGCGCCGCTGAGCGCGCGCCTCGCGACCCAGGCCGCCTTCCCCAAACGCCCGGGCGGTTCGCTCCGCCGGCGCGACGCGATCCTGTGAGCCTTGCGCCGGGTGAGCCTGTGCGCGCGCCCATATTGATCCAGCGCAAGGCGCTCCTCGCCGCGCCGCCGTAGTTTCTGGCATACGGAACGATGTTCCACATGAAAGAACAATGCTCGACCACAGGCTCAGGCGAGGACAGCGATGCTCAGCAAGGAACAGAACGATCTCGTGACCCAGACCGGACCGGGAACCCCGATGGGCGACCTGTTCCGGTGCTATTGGTTGCCGGTCCTCCTGAGCGAGGAATTGCCCGCGCCCGATTGTCCGCCTGTGCGCGTGAAGATTCTCTCGGAGCGGCTCATCGCCTTCCGCGACTCGGAGGGCAGGCTCGGCCTGATCGACGAGTTCTGCCCCCATCGCGGCGCCTCGCTCTGGTTCGGGCGCAATGAGGAATGCGGCCTGCGCTGCCCCTATCACGGCTGGAAGTTTGACGTGAACGGCCAATGCGTGGACGTGCCTTCCGAACCCGTGGAATCGGGCTATGCGAACAAGATCAAGGTCACGTCCTATCCCGTCATCGAGAAGGGCGGGGTGATCTGGACCTATATGGGCAAGCCGGAGAACAGGCCGGAGGAGCCCAATTACGAGTTCTGCGTCGTGCCGCGCAAACAGAGTTTCGTGTCCAAGCGCTTTCAGGATTGCAACTGGCTGCAGGCGCTTGAGGGCGGCATCGATTCCTCCCATGTCTCATGGCTGCATCGCGGCGACGTGAAGGCCGATCCGCTGTTCAAGGGCGCCGGCGGCAACAAGTACAATCTCAACGATCTCGCGCCTGTCTTCGAAGTCATCGAGAGCGAGGGCGGCCTGTTCATCGGCGCGCGCCGCATGGCGGAGGACGATCAATATTACTGGCGCATCACGCCCTGGCTGATGCCTTGCTACACGGCGGTTCCCCCGCGCGGCGATTATCCGATGCACGGCCATTTCTGGGCGCCGATCGACGATCATTCCTGCTGGGCGTGGAGCTATGATTACCATCCCGTGCGCGATCTCACCGACGACGAGGTGAGCCATATGAAGGCGGGCAAGGGCGTGCACTGCAAATATGTGCCGGGCACTTATGTGCCGCTCGCCAACAAGTCGAACGATTATCTCATGGACCGCGAGGCCCAGCGCGCGGGAACGACCTATAGCGGCGTCGAGGGCATCGCGATCCAGGACGCCTCGTTGCAGGAAAGCATGGGGCCGATCGTCGACCGCACGAAGGAGAACCTCGTCGGCTGCGACAACGGCGTCATCATGATGCGCCACAAGATCATGCGCGCGGCCAAAGCGCTGCGCGAGAAGGGCGTCCTGCCGCCGGCGCGCACGCCCGAGCAGCAGGCGGTGCGCGCCACCGCGATCCTGCTCAAGCGCGAGGTCCATTTCCGCGACGGCGCGAAGGAGGCGCTGAAGGCGAAGAAGGGCGTGCCGCAGACGACGGTGTGACGCCCGGCTCCCGATCCCCTGACGCGCCCGTCTCCCCGGGCGCGCAACTGGCGCCCCGCCGCCTCGCGCGGCGGGGTTTTTTGTGGGGCGAGGGCAGGGCTGTCAGGTCTCTCTTGGCGGGGCGCAGCTGTATCTTGACTTTTCATCCCCATGCGCCCATTTTGGGCACAGAAGGCGACCGCGCGCCGAACAACCTGATGATGTCAGGAGAACGGCTCGACCGTCGGCGGCTTTGCCGCCCTAGGCGCGCGGCGCCTTCCACCGCCATTATCGCCAAAGATCGCCAAAGATCGCCAAAGATCGCCTAGCGGGGGCGGGGCCGCATGTTCCAGACCGTGAACCGACCTTGCCATCTGGAGCTGTCCTGCGCGAAGTCGCCCAATCCGCTGCGTTCCATCACGCGCGCCGCGATCTCCCGTTTCGCCTGTCGTCCTGCGGTGAGGTGACGGCCATTGCGCGCGGCGCACACAGCGCCGAGGATCACGTCATTGAGCTGCAGCAGGTCGCAAGCGCGTGAGTCGCATGACACCAATTGTTTGAGCGGCTGCGTAAGCCCGAAGCCCCTTGCTGCGTTGTTGAGCATGCGCCGGATTGTGTCGAGCGGCGTCTTGCTGTTGCGATGGTCGAGGCGAACATAGAGGTCGCCTCTCGATCCGTAGGTCTTGATGAATTTGTGCAGGATGAGCTGATAATAAAGTTTCGAAAGGCCGATGTCCTCTGACCCTTCATTGTACTTCTTGTGGTTCCACTGATGCGCATCGAAAACGATGCAATGAAAACTGATGGCGCCTCTTTCGTTCATGGCGAAGAAATAGTCGACAAGAGCGAGATATTCTTTCAGTTTCTGGTCTGATACGCGCTGCCATTTCAATTCCGCACGCATGCTGTGGGCTTCGCGATAGGCGGCAAGAGCCTCATACGCGCCGACAAGAGCGCTCCTGTGCATGGCGAGCCCGCCCACAACGACATAGCGGTCGTTTGAAATGCCGGACTCGTCTGCGATGAAGACATAATCCTGCGGCGGTATGAGATCGACCTGGCGCTGCATATGTCAGCGCCGATTAT
>Ga0315903_10001110_pt1 | contig 40813 bp, 41 predicted proteins | sample LakEriMetagenome_7_FD_203524 | JGI IMG/M metagenome (GOLD analysis project Ga0315903, IMG submission 203524) | Freshwater fungal communities from buoy surface, Lake Erie, Ohio, United States - Buoy 2 MA119 | ecosystem: Environmental > Aquatic > Freshwater > Lake | place: USA: Lake Erie, Ohio... | reverse complement strand
AAGGGTGTAACAACAATTTAAGAAATGACGCAAAGAAAAAAACAGAATACTCCGAAACCTGAACCTGTTGAAAGGAAAATGTCAAAAAAAGATTATATTAATTCTTTGGTAACAAAAAAAATTAGAAATAAATTTCTTACCGAAAGTCAAAAGACATATTACGAATTATTAACAAATAACCAAATTGTCTTGTGTTCGGGTCCGGCTGGTGTTGGTAAAAGTTATATCTCCATGAAAGCGGCGGTTGATTTACTTTTAGACCCAACTAATTCATACGAAAAGTTAGTAATTGTTCGTCCTGCAGTTGAGGCTGAAGAAAAATTAGGTTCATTACCAGGAAACGTAGAGGAAAAATTAGACCCTTATATTTTCCCTTCTTATTACCTACTAAATAAGATTGTTGGTAAAGAAGCAAGAGAAAAACTTAAAGAGGCAGAAATCATCGAAGTGTTCGCTTTAGCCTACATGAGAGGTATGAATATCGACAATACAATTTTGATTTTCGAGGAAGCACAAAATGCAACACCGAATCAGATGAAATTATTATTGACAAGGATTGGTTATAATTCTAAATTTTTCATATCAGGGGATTTGGAACAAACAGACAGATACAAAGATAAACGTCAATCAGGATTGTGGGATGCACTTCAACGATTCAAGAGTATTGACGATGTTGGAGTATTTGAATTTTCAGATAAAGATGTTGTTAGAAATCCATTAATTAGTAAACTTTTAAAAAGATACGAAGAATGAAAATCGGTATTGAATTAAATGGTGTATTGAGAGACACTGTAGAAAAATTTAAACAAACATACGAAAGGTATTTGATTGACGAGGAATTTGATGAGAAATTGAAGACGTATGAAGCTTTAGATGATAAAGAAGAATATAAAGAAATTTTATCTAAACACGAATTACCTTTCAAATATGAAATTTTATCTGAGGTTGATTCAATGGATTTATCAAAACATTTTGCCTTCAAAGATAATGATGAGTTATACAATTTTATGTATCACGAATTTCCAATGCAGATTTTTGGTCACGCACCATCAACTGAGATGACATCATTTAACGATTTAAATGATTTATACATCAAACTCCGAGACGAACACGATTTGTTGATTGTTTCAGATGAAATTGGTAAATCTAAACCAGCATCACTATTTTTCATTTCAAAATTCGGTTGTTTATTAGAAAAAGTAAAATTTTATTCTAATCAAACAATAAAATCGATGTGGGATGAAGTAGACATTTTACTTACGGCAAATCCTGACTTATTATTGAATCACCCACAAAATAAACTTGTGGTTAAATACGAAACAAACTACAATAAACAAATCCCTTCACCATACGTTATTTCTTCATTAAAAGACTTTGACAATGTGTTGGAAAATATCTTAAAGGAGGTTGCCTAATGTTTAAAATTTTTAATGACAATTATTACATCGATGTTGATGAAATCGAAAAATACATTAACATTCCATCAATATCAGGAGGAAGTGAAGTTCACATAAATGTTGTGAAGTATGAGGTCGTAAAAATGATGATGGAGGTTTTAATGACCGAGGATGAGGAAATGGACGAATCTCTCGGACTGAAAGGTGGAAACGGCACCACAATACCATTCAAACTAGCATTTAATTCCTTATTGAATAAAAAACTAATAAACAAATACTAATATGAATCCTGAATTAATTCAAAAATTAGAAAAATCTATCTCAAACTTAAAAGATAAAAGTTCGAGAATTTATTTTATGGTTCAAGATACAAAAGGTAACGCTAAAGGTTCCGTATCTTACATCTACAAAATGGCCCTTACATTAAAAAGGGCGGGTTATAACTCCATTATCCTTCACGAAAAACCTGACTATATGGGAGTAACTTCTTGGTTAGGTGAAGAATATATGACTGAATTACCTCATAAATCAATCGAAGGACAGAACTTAGATGTTGCTCCTGATGATTTCATAATTGTTCCAGAGTTATATGGTTTTGTTATGCCACAACTCAATAATCTACCTTGTTCAAAGATAGTATTATGTCAATCGTATGACTATATGTTTGAAACATTACAACCTGGTCAAACTTGGGCTCAGTTTGGATTTAACAAATGTATAACAACTTCTGAGTTACAAAAAGAATACATATCAAATGTTATGAAAAATGTTACTTTTGATATTGTAGAACCATTGATTTCAGAGGTATTCAAAAAACAAATTTTACCACCAAAACCAATTATTGCGGTTCACACAAGAGACCAAAGAGAAACTTTAAACTTAATCAAAACCTTTTACATTAAATTCCCTCAGTATCGTTGGGTAACTTTCAGAGATATGAGAGGATTATCTGAAAGTGAATTTGCCAAAGGTTTTAATGACGTGTTTTTGTCAGTTTGGATTGACGATATTAGTGGCTTCGGGACCTTCCCAATAGAATCTATGAAATCAGGTGTTCCTGTAATAGGTAAAATTCCAAATTTATTTCCGCAGTGGATGAATGAAGATAACGGAATTTGGATTCAGAATCAGAACCAAATTGTAGATTTTGTTGCTGATTTCATTCAAAATTGGTTGGAGGATAATATCAATACTACAATTTATGAAGGAATTGAGAAAACCGCTAACGAATACTCATCCAAAGAAAAATATGAAAATAAAGTTGTAAGATTATTTGATTCTTATTTTTCTACTAGAATGATATCATTTATGGAACAATTAAATAAACTTGAAACACCAGTAACAGAAGATGGAAAATAAATTAGATATTTCAGTAATTTTACCTATCAAAAGTGCAACCGCACGAGATTTTGATGATTTTTTCGATAAAGCAATCAATTCTATTAAAACACAAAAAGTTGCAATAAATGAATTGGTTATTGTCCATACCGATGAAGAAAAACTAATTGATATATTAAACTCCTACGATTTCGGTGATATTAATGTGGTTAAATTAAAGTGGTTGAAAGAACCAAATTATTCGAAACAATTGAATTACGGTGTGGAAAACGCTAATTCAACTTGGGTTTCATTTTTCGAATTCGATGACGAATACTCATCAATTTGGTTCAAAAATGTTGAGAACTATATCACACATTATAATGATGTCGACGCTTTTTTACCAATTGTAATTGATATCGATAATAAAGGGGTTTTTGCAGGATTTACAAATGAAGCCACTTTTGCTGCTAACTTTACCCCTGAAATTGGTATACTAACGAACGAAACTTTGCAAAACTACCAAAATTTTCAAACCTCTGGTATGGTTATCAAAAAAAGTGTTTTTGAGAAATATGGGAAAATGAAATCCACTTTGAAATTAACATTTGTTTATGAATTCTTGTTGAGAATGACTTATAATTCAGTAAGAATAATGACAATCCCTAAAATTGGATACAAACATATCAACTTAAGGGAAGGTTCAATTTTTTGGAATTATAAAAATGGTCAGGAACCATTGACACAAGAAGAAGTAAAATTTTGGATTGACACTGCGAAAAAAGAGTATTTCTTTTTCGATGATAGAACAATAAAATACGAACCCCAAATGGTTTAATGAGTTTAACAGGTTTTACGGAAAACGATTTAAAAAAGAAGGGACGTAAACCGAAAAGTGATAATTATTTTGACCAAGAAGAAGAACTGGCTGTGAGATTATATCTCTCAGCCACGACTTTTGAAGAAAAAAACAAAATATATAACAAAGCTCTTCGTAAACCCTTAGATAAAATGATATCGTCTATCATTAGACGATATAAATTATATCGTAAAGATATGGATTTTGTTGAAATTCATGCTGATACACATTCTTTTTTGATGACTAAGTTGGATAAGTTCAAACCATCAAAAGAGAAAAAAGCATATTCCTATTTCGGTACGATTTGCAAGAATTATTTGATGGGTCAAATAATCAAGGACCAAAAAGAAACGAATAGGAAGATATCATATGAGGATATTTCTTCTGACTTGGAAAATGAACATAGAGCCGATTTGATATATTATATTGATGAAGATGTTATTGACACTGACAATTTGATAGAAAGTTATATTTTCGAATTAGAAAAGATAGTTGACGAGCCAAGTTTATCGGAAAATGAACGGAGATTGGGCCTATCTCTTATAGAGATATTTGCAAACTATAATGACATATTTCAATCAACAGATAACAACAAATTTAATAAAAATGTGATTTTACTATCATTGAGAGAGATGACAAATTTATCAACAAAAGAAATACGGGTCTCAATGAAAAAGTTCAAAAGGTTATACGTAACAATGTTACAGGGTATTATAAAATAAATTTTGTAATAAAAGATATTTATAGTTATGTCTAGACCACAAAAAAAGAAAATCGAACTAAGCAAAGAATCGTTGTTGTCTTTAATGCAAGAGATATATAACGAATTGGTAGAACAAAGAAGCACTGCTTTAAGGATACAAAATAAAATGCTTTCTATGATGAAAGACCCTGAAGACATGACTTTGATTGGACCTGTGATAGAAAAACAACAAAAAATAATAAATGATTGTGTTGAGAAAAAATTGCAATTGTCCAAATTACAATCTTCAATGTGGGAAAAAACTCAAAACAATCAGGAAAGTTTTTCTATATCTGATATGGATGATGATTTGATTGAAGATTTAATCAAAAAGGATGTGGATAATAATAAAACTTTCAAACTTAAGTAATGCCTGAAAGTGGTTATGGTGATGTTACCAAAAGGGTTCAAGCCTTACAAACCGCATCAAAATCTATTGCGGATGGAAAAAACCTTGAAAAAAAGGTAGGTGAGACCTTTGAAGGTGCTGCCAGTAGTGCTCAACAATCATTAAATAACGTCGCAAGTCAGGGAATAAAATCCTTAACCGGTTCGAAATCTCAAATGGAAAATCTCTTGGACCTTTCACAGGTTACAAGTAGTTATTCAAGTGCAAGATACCTTAAAAAAAAGTTTGTAAAAGCTTTACTAACCTCAAGACCTAGGATTGAACAAATATTTCTTAATGAGGCATTAAATGCCATAGGCTGTTCACAAGAACAGGAATACGATGATACATCTACTCTATATATCAAAGTAAGAAGTGTTGACTTATTTGGTATGTTAAAAAAGGACCCTGCTTCAAAAGTGGGTCAAATACTCTATGAAATCAAAGATGTTTCATATGGTAATATTCCCTTCTCAATGAATAGAGAATTACATAATAGAATCATCAACGAAAATGTATTCTATAGTAGTGTTGCCAACTCAAAATATAAGGGATTTTCAGGTCAAGACTTATTCGATATACGATATGTTGAAGTCAATCCAATTACTGGTGATGATTCTGGGTGGTTCGAAATATCTCTGTCAAGTAGAATAAATAATAGTAAAAAAATAATCACATTCCTAAGAGATTACTTCAAGAGTATAAGTCTTCTTGAGATTAAATCTATTTTTGGACAACTTATGGAGGTAATTGCTGGTATTTTGTCTATGGGTGAATCAGTGGGTCTCAAACAGGTTGAGGATGCATCTAGATTCCAACTTTTACTTGCGAGAATTTTGGGAGTGTGTTTCGATTCGAGAAAGGAAATAGATGTTCAAGGGACCTCAAAAATTGGTGAAATCGATTTATTGGATGAATCATTTTTCGAATTGACGGAATTCGATTTGAGAAATATTAATAATAGAGTTAATAATATATTTTCAAGAGTGTTAGAATTCGAGGATTGTGGTAATGTTCAAATACCTGTAAATTTCGAATCTACTTTATCAGCTTTGCAAAATCTCACATTTGTTGAGGGTGAAGAACAGGTTAACAATATTATAAATTTGACAGGTGAAATATTGGTGAATGATAATACAGTAAGAGGGTTGGGTATTAATTTTGATTTTATCAAAAGTTTAGATTTGAAATTTCTATTGAGATTACCTCTAGCCACTTTTTACGTTTTGTTAAGTCCAAAAACATTATTACCAATAATGATTATGATAAAACAACTTGGTAAAATAGAAGTTGATGTAATAGATTCACTACAAAATTTTTTCAAACAATTCAAAAAGTTCATAATTGAAACCGTATCACAAATCTCGGCAATCTTCATAGAAGAGTTATTCAAAATAATTAAAAGAGATGTTGTCAACCTTATTCAGAGTGTTGTCAATGATTTGGAAAAAGAAAAAGCCGACAAAAGAATTATTATGGTTCTCAAATTGATTCAGGTTATAATTGTATTGGCCAAACTCATAAGTGATTTTAGAAGGTGTAAAAGTATTATTGACGAGTTATTACAATTATTACAAATTGCATTACCATCGAACACAAATTTATCACCAAGTTTAGTTTTCGGGTCTCAGTTTTTACCCGGCACATCCCCAACAAGAGCATTTGTGAATACAATACAAGAAATGCAGAAAAAAGGTTTACCGACAGGTTCACTACCAAGCGGTGCTCCTAACCTATTTGTTCAAAGCTTATTTTCTCAAATTAAAGGAAGTATGACAGAACAATTTGAAAATGGTAAAACTCAGATAAGTATACCCCCATTAGCAATAACTCCAGCCGGCGTAACAACACCATCAAGTGCGTTCGGCAAATCTTTTTAATATGAATGAACAAGATTTCACAAAAGCAAAAGATATAATAGCAAATTATAAAAACAAATCAAACAACGATTTGACATTTGCTATGGACATTATCCAAAAAGATTTCGATTTTACAAAGGAAACTTTGATAAAAATGTCGGAACATTTGGATAAATTAGAAAAGTCATATGAAGTTTTATTAACAGAATATCAGTCAAGAAAAAATGGCATCAAAAATAGATAGGATATTATTCACAGCCGTCGTTATAGACAATAAGGACCCATATATGTTGGGAAGAGTTAGAGCAATACCTGAACAAGAATTTTATTTAGACATCTTAAAAAGTATAAATGGAGATTGTGCAATTTTTGATAACCAAAAGAATATAATAGGTATCAAAAAGGAGTGTCAGTGGGAAATGTTAGACCCATTTGTTTATTTACCTCTATTACCATTTCATATCAACGTTGTTCCAATGGAGAGTGAAATTATCAATATTATAACCCCTGTGGTTCAAAATGCGTCAAATCCGTATAGAACACAGGCAGCCAATAATCAATATTATTTACAAGGGTCTTATTCATCCCCTATGGCTTCCCCAAAAGAAACATATCCAAATGCTAAAGCATTTACATCTCAAGGAGATTTAGTGAAAAAACATTATAGGTTGAGAAATAAAGATAAGTTAGGGACCTATACAGATGTTCGCTCCAAAGGTATATTTCCTGAACCAGGAGACAATTACATATTGGGTAGAGGAAACTCTGATATTATCGTAAAGGCAAATGAGGTTTTGTTAAGGTCAGGAAAAACAAGATTATTAAACCCTAAACAACCACCTTTACCAAATGACAATAGAGGATTTTTACAACTTTCAACTTTTGAACAAACAAGGTCAGGTCTGATAAAAAATACAGAAGAGGTGTTGATTAAATTCATACGTAAAACAAAAAATGTATTGAAGTTGGTTGAATGGCATATAGAAAATTTGGAGAATACTCAAGATTTGTTTTCTGGTTATGTATATCTATATAATGTCAAACCTGATGGAAATAAAACAAACACCAACAATTTTAGTTTAAGTACGGAAGTTACACCTAGCACACAATTACCTGGTAGTGTTAGGTTTAGTAATCTGTCTTTCGGTGAAGCGGTTAATGTTATAAACTCATTCATCAGGGGACTTAATGACGGATATATACCATTTTTTCCAAAACACGGTAACGTAGGAACCGCAGTCCCTAACGCATTTCCTTTTTATTTCAGACCATCATCAAGAACATACGGTAAAATTCAAAACTACGCATCAAATACAAGTCCTGATAAAAACACAGAATTTAGTAATGCAACAAGATTTATGAATGCTGTGAAACTTAAAGATACTGACAAACAATCAGGAAATGGTTTAGTTTCGTCAAGAGGTTATTTAGGTCCATTTGTCGTTCCAAAAATCGAAGAGTTATTTGATTCAACAGTGGATAATCAATCTATAAGTTATGGTATTTTAGGTAGTGAAAAGCTCTTCTTATTATCACAGGATTCTAATAATCCAAGAAGAGGAAAAATAGATTTTTCAAATACCATATATGGATTCAATGATAATGATATTGTTGACAAAGACCTACTTAATAAAACATCTTCATCAGTTAGGGGTGAAGAATTATTAGAACTTTTGAATCAGATAGTGATATTTTTGTTGGGTCATGTTCACCCCCACGATGGACTACCCCCTGATTCAGTATCTCAAGATGGTTTAGGGTCCCAATCTATTATTGAGAAAATGAACAAGGCGTATACCGAAGTTTTGAATAACAATATTAGAATTAACTAACAATATTGATTTTTGAAATATTTATTGAATAAATTACTATGTCGATAAATAATTCGTATTTTAGCAGGAATAACACAATACTTTCTAACGTATACACTAATACAGGTAGAAGCCCTATTACTCAACTTTATTTTGGCTCAACAACATCACAAAATCCTACGGTTGCGTATTCGAGATTCATATTCGATTTGGATTTGACCTTATTACAACAAAAATATTCCAATGGGACAATTACCTCAGGTTGTAATTCGACCGCAACTCACACATTGATGATGAGAAATACAGGTTCATTTGATATTGGATTACTTAACACATTAATACCATCTGAAAATAGACAAAGGGCAACATCATTTGATTTAGTTCTTTTTAGAATTCCTAAAACAACAACTGAAAACGGAATTCCCCAACTTTGGGATGAAGGAGTGGGATATGATTATACAGATTTAATGTCTAACGTAGGAGATAAAAATTTCTCTCAAAGACCATCTAATTGGTATCAAACAACAACTTTATCTGGTTGGTCAACTAATGGAATTTATGATAATACTAATTCGCAGTCAGGAAACGTTATACATTATTCAGCACTAACAATAATAGATGAACAGCATTTTGAGTTCGGAAATGAAGACATATCATTTGATATGACAAATGAGATAAATTCAATTTTGAATGGAAGTTTAACAGGTGTCACAGGTTGGGGTATCGCATACAAACCACAATTAGAATTAATAACAGGATTAACTCAAGCATACACCGTTGGGTTTTTCACAAGGCACACCCAAACTTTTTACGAACCATATCTACTAACTGATTATAATGACTTGATAAGTGATGACAGAGATTTATTTGCTCTCAATAAAGTAAATAAATTATATCTTTACGTATATGATGATGGAAATCCAATAAATTTGGATTCTAATCCAACCGTGGCTATAACAAATAATAATGGTGATGTGATTCCATCATTATCAGCATTGACTACTTGTAGAAGAACCAAAGGTGTTTATGAGGTGACCGTACCGGCACTGTTAGGATATAAAACCCCTTGCACTTTTACTGATACTTGGAAGGGATTATATTTAAATGGGGTTCAAATACCAAATATAGAAAATGAATTTGTTATAAGACCCTTCTCATCTTCTATTTCTATTGGAACATCAACTAATGAACCATCAGTATATGGATTCGATTATTATGGTATAAAACAAGATGAAAAGATATTAAATACAGATATTCGTAAAGTTGGTGTGATAATCAAAAAAGAATATACATCAAATCAACCTTTAAATAAAATAAAGGCTTATTATAGAGTTTATGTTAGGGAAGGTCAGACCGAAGTTCAAGTCCAAGATTGGACACAAGTTAATAAAACACCAAATGAATATTATTTTATATTTGACACAAGGGATAAAATTCCAAATGAATATTATATAGATTTGAAATTAGATATTAATGGTGAAGTCACCACTTACAAAAGACAAATCAAGTTTCAAATCGTTAATAAAAAATAATATCATATCTTACATTTGATATTTAGGAGTTGTTTTTCTAATACTTATAAGTAAAACAACGCACAAGTTATTTAAAAACTAAAAAAACTTAAAAAGAACCCCTCCAAAAGAGGGGTTTTTTATTTTTGTAAGTATTTATTGTAAAATTATTTTTTTATGAAAAAAGTTATCAGATTAACCGAATCGGATTTGGTTAGAATTGTTAAAAAAGTAATAGAAGAATCCACCAGTTCTTATAATAATTTATTAGGTAGGAACTTCAAAATTAATACTGACGGTACGATATCAATTGCGAACAATAATAACCAATTACAAAAAATTAGATTATTCACTAAATTGGGTGATATGAATATCAAAAAAATTACACCTAACAGTAATGGTTACACAATCACAGGTGGTAAAATGTCTAAAGATGTTGGTTACGATATAATTAAAAAAGTCCTAAAGTTTGTTGACACAGGCTCACCAAATGTGATTGAAAGTGGTAGTATTGTTGAGCCTGATTTAAGATTAAAAAAAGTATAAATATGAAAAAAGTTATTAGATTATCAGAAGCTGATATCACTAAATTAGTGAAAAGAGTTTTAGAAGAATCACACGAAAATTATTCAGATAGATATATGTTCTTTTCTAATTTAGAACAAATGAGAAGACAGTGTGATATGTTATTAGAGTTAGACCAAGATATGGTAACTCAAATATTGGACGATGGTCACGATTGGGCGCAGGACCATATCGCAGAAGCCAAAAACAATATGGACCAAGTATTTGATTTTATGATGAATCATATAAAAGGCGATGGTCAACAGGATATCGAAGACGCATCTTTTACAGGTATGATGGAAGAGGGTAGAAAAAAAACAGGTACTAAACTATGTGCAAGGGGTAAGGCAGCGGCTAAGGCAAAATTTAAGGTCTACCCCTCCGCATATTCGAACGGCTACGGAGTACAAGTTTGTAAAGGACGAATGCCAGGTTTAGACGGAAAGAAAAAATGTTCTCCGCCGTACTGTTAATGTCAGAAAACTTTTATATCTTTGTAACCACAAAACTTCAGTATGACACTCTATCAATTAGTAAAAAGAAAAATTAAAAGAGTATTTCTTAAATATTACCTTTGGATACACAGGAGACCCCTTGACGAGAAAATTGACGCAGCAATGAGTAGGTATCAACAAACTTGTTTTCATATTGCAAGAAAACTTCTCAAACAAAACGACACTGAGTTGATATTTGCGCCAGTATCGGAAAAGAAAATCATAATCAATGATAGGTTAGGAATTGTTGTGACTTTACAACATCAACAAGCCTTTGTGACAAACCACGTATATCATTATTCTATATTAATGGAACCAAGAACTTGGGAAAGAGTTAATTATCTATTCGGTAACGAGATTGAGAAGCGCAGGAAATCTTACGAAACCGTGATTCATTCTCAAATTAATTGTTCTTTAACTGACATTCTTAAGAAGATATAATTAGAACAATAACTAAAAACTCAATATTTCCATTTTCAAGTTTCTTAACATACTCAAATTTTCTTAACGGATTTTTTGCTTTTTGTATCGACATACTTTGAGCGGCGGATTGTGTGTTACCAACTGAACTGAAAACTTGATAATTACCATCTTTACCCATTTTCAAATTCATACCACCTGGCACTGTAGAATATCCATTTTTGTCCAATAATGAAATAAGTTCTTTTTTTGAATATGTTTGCCCGTCTACTTGCTCCACAAGTATTTTTTTGAACAGATTAATTAATTTATTTTCATTTGTTTTCTTTTTTGGTTTGTAGGATACCATTGTAGGTTTGTTACCAGTACCGATTTTTGGGTCTGATTTTTCAGCCTTTCTTTTTTGCTGACAAGCAGACTTTTTTTGAGCATCAGTCATTTTAGATGCAACACCTGCGGCACGACATTTAGGGTATCCTTTGGATGATGCCTCAGGTCTACCACAAGGAGGGTGACCGCCACCCTCTTTTTTACGACATATATTAACCCAAGGACCTTTAGGTTGTTTAGACCCTTTTGGTTTTTTCTTGGTACCGAACCAAACGGCTAAGTCTTCCTTAATAGTTCTTATTATTTTATCAGTCATCTCTTTGATTGGTCCGTTATTTAATACATCACCATCAGAATCACTTAGACTTGGATGTTTTTTATTATAATTGGATACTTTTCTCGCTAATGCTTCTTTTTTCTTAATTTCTCTTTTTGGTGTGCTCATTTTACCATCATAACTATCATATGATAGTTCTGCACTATCGTATTTGGAGTCAGATTTTATAAAGGGTTGTAAGTCTTGTTTTTTGAATTGTCTTAAACCAGGGCTTAATGGGACTTGATATTTTCCACCAACAATTGAGTCTGAAGTTGCCTCATTTATTTCATTCTTATTTGTCATAAAAAAATATTTTTCGTATTATTATAAATATCATCAAACATATAAAACAATGAAAAATGAAAATTTAGATTGGACCACCGAAATCAGAAATGAGTTTTACAAAAATATTTTAGATAATTATAATTTATTTGAAAGTATCGAGGACGGATATAATTGTTTCATACAAAATAAAACAAAAAATGATGGAAGAAAAAAATATACAGATTTTGACAAATCTTTTTGGGAAGTTAGAAATAACTGATAACACTCAGTTAGATACACTTTTGTGTTCTATGGATAATAATTTAGCAACAGTATTTTTAATACAGGCGGTTGAATTTGCATATGAAAGAGGAGCATTCAATTTAGTTGAATCAGAGGTGGTATCTAAAAGTATTAGAATTTTAAATTCTAACCCCAATAAATAAAAAAAGGGACGATTTCTCGTCCCTTTTCATTATAACATTTCAAATTGATTATCTCAATTCTCTCAAGTCGAATGTACGTACACCATCCACTGTGATACGTCCGTAGAAACGGTTGTTAACCATTTTCTTAGCGTAACGTGTCATAATACCTTTGATAGGTGTAAAGTTAAATGGATTGTACATTGTTGGAGTTAATTGTAGAGGTACATACGGTGCGTAAATGTAACCTGTGTCAAGTAACGAAGTACCTTTGTGACCAATCAACACTGTGTTTGGTGGGAAGTAAGGGTCACGGTATACTTGATAACGACCAGCTAATGTACCTACTCTTTCGATACCCATGTTGTATTGGTCTTGCTCAGGTGAAGCATTTGATACGTGGAAGTATTCCAAGTCATCAAAAATCGCAGAAACCTCAGAAGATACAACAATCCAGTTAGCACCACCACGAAGAGTTGACTTGTGAATTTGTGCAGAAATTTGGTTGATTGCGGTAATCAATGTTTGGTTCCAGTCTTTTTGAGTGTATGGAGTAGTTCCTGTTGAAGACAGACGTTTCCAACCATTGTAATCCCAACGTAAGTTCCAAGCCGCTCCTTTACGTAAGTCACGTAGAATTTCACGGTCAATTTCTGCTGCAACTTGTTCTGACAACAACGCTGTCAATTCAGCCTCAGCATCGATATTGTGGAATGCTGCAACGTCTTGTGCGAGTTCAGGTGACCATTGTGCTCTTAGTTTTCTTTCAGAAACTGATACAGTAACTGATTCAAGGTCAAACGAAACTTCACCAATTTTATCTTCAAATTCAAGCTCTTCGTAACGTCTCCAAGCAGCAATGAATGCGGTATTCGCGGTGGTTGATGACGAGAATGTTGAGCCAGTGTATCCATCCAAAGATTCAGAACCACAGTTAATACAAGATGGTACTTGTAAATCCACTTCCAAGTAAATAACACCATTTGCTGTGCAAATATCATCATAAGACCCTCCATTTCCTGTACTAGGCCATTGTGTAGATGAGCTTCCACCATATTGTACTATACCTTTACCGTATTTTTGAGTTACAACTCTGAACAAATAAGGATTCAATACATTAGCAGATGTCGTTGTGTTTGTACTTACACCAAGAATTTTGAGGTCTGACAAGAATGTTTCTGAGTCAATTTCTTGACCATCAGGACCTATCAATTTACCAGCTCCTGAGTTAGAGAAACCTGACATTGCAACTAATACTTTTCTATAGTTAGCACTTGTATAAGCACTTACAACTAATTCTCCTGTTGTTGCACTCCAAGCAACTGTAGTAACTGAACCTGTGATTGCAGACCAACGACCTTTTGAGTAGTCGAAAAGTCCTGGAGGGTCAAGACCCGCTTCAGCACCTTCATAAAATAAATCGTAAAGATTTTTAGCGTAGGCACCAGCTCCAGTGTATCCTGTGTTAGGGTCCCCTGGATAGTTACCTGGTGAACCAACAGGGGCATAATGTTCTCCTGATGATGAGGCGGAACCTCCATTATACCCTTGGATTTTAGGAACGAAATAGAATAATTTACCGATTGGTAAGTTCATAGCCTGAACCGATACGATTTCGTTAGCCAATAATTTAGAGAAAACACGTCTTACGATTGGAAATACAACCGTTTCGAATGCTCCGTTTGAAGATTCTGATGAAGCTTCGTTAATCAAATGTGACGCTTGGTTTTCATACAACTGCGCAACATTTTCTTTTAGGTGACCACGTAGGCCTTCAAGGAACCCTAATCTGTCCCATTTGTTGATAGTATCTTCTTTGATAACTTTAAGGTGCTTAAGACCAATGTTACCAACAAGACCTGATTCTAATAATGCTCCCATTTTTGGAATAATTTTTAAGTTTATGTTTATTTTATAATCTTACTCATGATATCTTTCATTCTTAAGAATTGAGGATTCTCATAAGTTTTAGATTCGATTAATGTCGATGCTGAACCAGATGAAGGAGATTTTTCAATCTTTCTTTCAATAGATTCAGTTATCGACGATTTGTTTGTATTTGTTAATTCACTTTTGATTGTACGATAAAGATTTTTCGATTCTTTAAGGGATTCTACACCATCAAATCTTCTCAAGATGTTAATTTTTTCTTGTTTAGATGTTGAGTGTTCAGTAAACAATCTTGTTGCGTAAGCTAAATTCGAATTGAATACAGCAACTTCATTAAGTTTGTCTCTGAAAACATTTAGTGCTTTACGATACTCTTCGTTTTTCTCACGAAGGACTTGAATTTGTTGAATATCTCTATTGTAACTTTCCTTTCTTAGGTGAGTAGGAGCCGCTTTAGGTTTATTCAAACTATTTCTACCCCATCTCTTACCATTTCCTAGTGTACGTGCAGCCTCTTTGGTTTCTTCTTTCGACATTCCAGAATGGAACGTAGCTAACGGTTTTCCTCCTTTACTTATAGTTTTTGGATTTTCCATCTTTTCTTGTTTCATACCTTCTTTGAATTCGAATTTTGGTCCTTTACCAATACCTACACCTCTTGTTCCTTGTTTTTTGTCTTCTTTGAACCCTCCTGATGTTTTCTTGTATGAAAATTTTGGTTTACCAATTTTTGCTCCTTTACCTATTTTAGGTTTCATAGCTTCATTTTGTAAATACTCAGAATCCATTTCGTATAAATCGCTTTCATCAGAATCCATTTCGTATAAATCGCTTTCATCAGAATCCATTTCGTATAAATCTGAATCCTCAATTTCATCCAAATCGACTTCATAAATTGTTTCATCTGAAGTATCGTCGAATAATTCTGTATCTGAATCATCAACTTCGAGTTCATATACGACTTCTTCATCGGATTTATCGTTGAATTCATTTGAATCATTCTTTGAAAATATATCATCAATGATTGATTTTAATTCTTCGTCATCCGAAGAATCTGATTCTCCTATTGAATATTCATCGTCTACGTCGAATGATTCACCAAACTCATCATACTCATTGTATTCATCATACATTTCGTATGTTTCCATATATTTGTCATCTTCTGACTCCATTCTAATCATATATTCTTGGTCTGCTTCCTCGTCGGAAAGGTTTATGATGTTGTCATCCTTTTTTACAATGATTCCGTCTTCTGGTCCTAATGCTTTGAAAACTGTTAATAAATCTTCATCACTGATATCATCATTTCCTGAAAAGTCGATTACATCTTCTTCATCATCAGGCATGTCCATCATTTCAAAATCTTCATCGTCATCTTCATCATCAGGCATGTCCATCATTTCAGAGTCCTCATCGTCCTCATCATCAGGCATGTCCATCATTTCAGAATCATCATCTCCCTCGTCATCAGGAATATCTGATAATTCAGGGTCATCTTCAATCTCCTCGTCATCAGGTTGTTCAGATACGATAGATTCTTTTACCAATTCTTTGATTTCTTGTTTCATAGTAGAAGCAAGTATTCCTTTTGCATTTTCGGCTACGGCCTCTTCCAAATTTCTCATTTGGATAAGAGCGTCTTCAACCAAGTTTTTTTCTTTTGACATATTTTTATGTATATTTTTTCATATAAATATATACACATTTGAAAAAAATTCAGTTTTTGGTATTTTGTGACATTTATTTTATAAAATAAAAAAAGGGAAACCTTTTGAGTTTCCCTTCACAATACAAAATTTTCAGTAACTGATATTACAAAACTTCGATTACTTCGTCAATTTTACTTTCTGCAATTGATGTGATTCGCCAATCCCAAGTTAGGTCACTATACCTTTTTGTAATCTTAGCTTCAACATCTGTTGGATTGTAAGCCTTAACAAGTTTTTCCTCTTTAACTTTTTTTACTTTACCAGTTTCTTCATCAGGGAATTCGTAGTAGAGTTTTGCAATGAAATATTTTTCGTCCATAATTTTATTTTTTATAAAATATCATCATAATATTTTATAAAATCAAGGATTACTTATTTAGGTATGTATTTAATCGATTCATCAAATCTAAAGATTTGTTTGCTTCAGGTCCTACGTGACGTTCCCTTTGAGTTTGTTTTTCTTCTTCTAAATTTTCTTCGAATTTATTCCTGTCTTCAGGATTAGAAAAAAGATAAGCACCAGGGGTTGATGGAGATGACACTAAGTCAAAACAAATTAATTCAAAATCATCTTGAACCTCGTTTTGTTCACCAACTTTTTTTAGTGAACCTACACCTCTTGATGATATACCTAATGTCACACCCTGTCTTAAGTAGTTTGCCGCTAAATCTCCTTTAGTTGAACAGATACCTCTTTCATGGAATCCTGGTGACGTTAACAATCTTAACTTACCCATTAATATTATTCCATCCCACCAAATATCTGTTATAATGTGAGCAACTCTATCTAAGTCGATAAGGGATGATTCAGGGTGATTAAGTTCTGAAAGTGAAACACCCTTATTAATCATTTTTTTATAATTTTCCGCTTCTCTTTTTAATATTTTCTCAGGGTAAATCCTACCATTACGATTTGGTGTGTTATATTTTTGTAAAACCGCATAAAACTCAAAAGGTTTACTGTGGTCCATAAAACTTTTGGATTCCATCAAAATATTTTGATTTCCGAATTCCTTTGGTGATACATATCCTGCGTCATACTCAATAAGAATTCCTTTCCCTGATTCATAGGGTTTCAATATTTTAAGTTCGTTCATATCGATATTTTTATATAAATACCTCAAACTTTATATTTATACCTCAACAAGTTCAGTTTTGTCTTTTTTACTTAAATGAAAATCGAAATATTCGTTTCCTCTGAATATATCCGAGTGAATACAACTTACAATAGATTTTATTGATTTTTTTAATTTTGTAGATTTGAAATCCATCTCTTCTAAAAGATATAGATTGATTTCTAAATTTGTGAAAGACCTTTTTTTGTATTGAATTCCGCTTGTTCGTAAATCTAAATCAACTATGAATTTTTCATCGAACATAGTTTTGTCAAGACAATTGAATACGACGTGTTTGATTGCTCTTGACATATTGAGGACAATTCTTGTCCAATTTTCAAAATCGTCTTTTGGTTCTACCCAAGTTTGAATGTTAATGTAAATTGATTTTAAGTTTTTTGAATCTACCGTACCATAGGTAATTTTTGACGATTTGAACCCGCTTAGTTTAGCGGTTTTCCCTTTCTTCATTCTCTCATTTTTTTCGGAGTTTATTTATCTGAAAAAAAGGTAGATAAAGTTTGTCAAAATGTCAAAAAATTAAATATTATCAACCAAATTCTTTAACTTGAAGTATTCTAATCTATCAAATTTTTTAGATTTGATGTTATCTATTGTTTCATTAATTGTCTTTTTGACAGATTCGTCGGTTTCACCCTCTAAAACAACAACTAATTTAACTACTGCTTCATCTTTTAGGTTTTGGAATTTCCCAACTAAAACCGATTCATCTTCTTTTAATAATGTATTGAGTTCTTTTCTTTCAGATTCGTTTAAGTTAGATATAAATTCTTCAATAGTTTTATTTGCAACTTTTACCATAGAACTTAAAGGTAATAGAATCGTTTCTTTACTTTCATTGATTGGTGTTTTTTTCAATCCCTCAACAATTACTTTTTTACTTCTTACTTTATTTTCCAAATGTAAAACATCACTTGAGTTGTAAAATAAATTATCTATATCAGTATATTGATTATGACAATTTACACCAACTGTCCATCTTCTCAAAGATTCTAAATCTTTTTTATTAGTTTTGTTCAAGATGTTTTCAAACATTGTGATTGATTCAAAAACAAAATCTTCTGCCAATTTCTGGTCATAACCTTTGTTTGTTGATAACTCATCATAAAGAAAAAATAATTTAGATATGTTTTTATTTGATAAAACATTTCTATTGAAATTTTTTATTTCTTCTTTGAAGGTTCCTTTACCGTATGATTCGGAAAGAAGCTTTTCAACTTTTGATTTTAATACACCTATTTTCATTTGCAAATATTTTATAATAAATATTAGTCATTTAGTATTCTATCAAGTTCGTTTCCAATATCACCCAAAGAATTTCTTGCTCTTGATAAATCTATAAAGTCATCTTCATTTATCAAATCGTTACTTTCCAATAATATATTCATATTATCTCTTCTTTTGGATTCTGGTGTTACTCCTGCACCTCCACCTGGTTCAGGACCCGGCGGTGGTGGCGGTGGTGCTCCTCCCATATCTCCTCCACCTGGAGGTGGAGGTGGTGTGGCCCCAACTGATTCTGTGGCACCTGTTTGTTTGCTATATAGTTTGTCAACATTATCAAATATACCTGTATGAACAATAATAGTTGCGGTATTCGTGAGTTCAGCTGCCACCGCCTTTTCAATTCTTTGTTGTTGTAAATCAAGTTGTATTTCTTGGTCTGAGAATCCTAATATATGTTTTTTAGCCCAAGAAACTGAAACAGGTGCAATACCCTCAACCGCAGTTACGGCATCTTTATATAATAACATTTTTTCTTTCCAAACATCAACCGCCAATAAGTCAGCTTGTTTAGATGAATTATTCAAACCTAATGTAAAATTACTTAATTCATCTTCGAAACCTAATAAGAACAAATGTATGATGGCAATTTTATTCATTTCTGCCAACATACTTTTTTGAATTCTGTTTATTGTTCTCGCAAAACGAATATCCATCAATGATAGATTTTTACCATCACCAACAGGTTCCTCAAAACCTAAGAACGCTTTTGGAACACGAAGTGCGGTCAATAATTTCTTTTGGATGTATTCAATATCGGCAATTTCTGCTAAGTTTTGAGCACCTGCTAAAGTTTCAATAGGACTTGCCTGTGCTGGGTCACGAACAGGAACAAAATAATCTTGGTCAACCGCCATTTGGTTAAATCTCATATCCACATTACCTGTCTTATGGTCCACAACTTGTTGGCGTTTAAACTTATTTGCTACACGATTTACATATGCCTCAACATCTTGGTCATCCATATTACCGACAAACACTTTGAAAATCCTTCTTTCGGGTGCTCTTGATGTTCGATAAATTAACATCGCATCTTCCGCCAAAATTAATTGTTTCCAAATACGTCTTGCTTTTTCTAACATAGATGTTCCATAAGGAAGTTTTCTGTCATCACCTAATAATCTAAAGTGAGCGATTTCCCAAGAGTTAAACTCCATATCACGGGCTTTCCACTTGAATCTCAAACCAGTGTTTCTCGGGTCTGCTTCAGTATTGTAAGTTCTGGACGCCATACCCATCTCTAATCTTTCGATTTCAATATTAGGTAATTGCATACAACCAACGACACCCTTTTCAGGGTCAAGTTTCAAATACACAAAATTATCACCGTATTTACAAGCATTTCTTGTCCACATCGGTAAATTGGTGTTTATGTCAAGAGCGTTATTGAATAAATCGGTCAATATTGATTTTATTCTTTGTGAATCAGAATAAATTTGAACCATTTGACCATCTTGATTTACTGTTGTAGATTCTTCACCATAGATGTCAAGGGCAGCAGAAATCTCAGGAGTATATTCCATTGATTCGAAATCGTAAAACGATGCTAACCTTGTTGGTTCATAATAAGTGGCTTGAGTATATAAATTATTCTCAATTTTGGTCCACTGATTGGCTAAGTAATAAGTTTGCTGAGCCTGTAATTTTTCTTTTTCGTATTGTTGTTTCGAAGTTGTTTTTAATAACTCCGTTTTGTCATATTGATAAGTTGGGTAGTCCTGACCTAATAATGAATAGGGTCCAAATGTTTTGGTCAGCCTTTGCCAAACTGTAAGATTTTGATTATTTTCCATAGAATAAAATTAACTACAACTATAAATAGATAAACAATAGTTTTGTAGTTCTAAATAAATATTATCTCATCCCCCCAAATAACCAATTATATTTCATATAGTCTTCTCTCGATGGCCCTGAATTTAAATTGGGGTCTTGATATCTTGATGGCATGTTTGGTATTTGTGGATTGAATGCCATTGAACGTGAAGGTAAATCATCGTTCTCTACCGTCCAAGAATTTATCATTGCTTTTGTTTGTTCTGTGACTTTTGTAAGTTGACTAAAGGACGCTTCCGCAACATACAAGGCCATTGCAATGGACATAATTAAGTCATCGTGCCCACCTTTTTGATGGTCAGGTCTTCCGTTGATATAAACAAAACTATTCATTTCGTTCAATAATCTTGAACTTTTTAAATTAAATTCGTGTCTAATTGCTTCTTCAAAGGACGCAATTATCTGAACTCTTTTGGAATTGAAGTTTATACCAGGAATTTTTTCGGCTTGTTTAGGGTCATATTTCCATTTGTTTTGGTAGTCAACACCATCTACATACAAGTTTTTATATCCAAGTTCTTGCATTTTTCTTGATGTAGATACACCCATACCACCGGTAATATCAATTACAACAAATGCAGAATACATATTTGCCCATTTGAAACAAATCTCAGCCATAATGTCGGGAGGTAATTTCCCAACAAATTCTGCGACCTGTTCTCTTGTGTCAAAATCTATAATCTGAAAAGTTGAAAAGTCCTCAGAATCTCCTCTTGAAACATCGACACCCATTACATACTTATGACCCATTACAGGCTCATTCCAAATCCAAAGAGAATTCGACATCATTTTGTTTTGGGGTTCTCTGATAAAATTTTCTCTTATTTTTTGTAATACTTTTGAATCAAAAACGTTGTCTCCTGAACCCAAAAAATTACATTCCAATTCTTGAGAAACCTTACGTTTGTCGTATTTAAGTTTTTTTACCATCGACTCAAACCAAGATGATGATGGTTTGTATCCAATGGACATATAATGTTTTAGTTTTTCATATTGTTCAGGACTTGTAACATCATAATCATCGATAACCTTTATTAAATCCTGACTGTAATTTTCTTTATTTAAAAAATAATCGATAATATCATCCGTTTGAACCAAATATAAATCTTTAGTGTAACGGGGGTCTTTATACCAATACATTTCAGATATTTTGAAATCATTCATTGCTCTGATAGATTGGTCATAAATTTCATAATAAATTGGGTCGTGACCATTTGGTGTTGAGATAACAATTACTTTACCACCTGTTGATAATGACGCCATACATGCGGACCAAAAGTCAGCATCGGCTTCAATATATGCCGCCTCATCGAATATCAATATAGTTGGTGTATAACCACGTAAGGCATCCTTTGATGTTGCAACCGCTTTTACCTCACAACCATTTGTTAATTTATAGTGTCTTTGTGAATTTTTTTCTTTCGTAAATCCAACATCAACCCAAGAAGGCCATTGTTCTACAAATGCACGAACTTTGTTTGCCATTTCTTGAGCGGTATCAAGTTTGTTGGCAATAATCAATATTTTTTCTGGTTTTGTTTTTTTGGCAAATACCAATCTTTTGGATGCCCAAGCGGCGGTTACGGTAGAAACTCCTGCCTGACGATATTTTAATGCAATATTTTCGTTGTAGTTTTCGTAGTCATCTAACAGAGAAACTTGGTCAGGAAATAATTCTAAAGGAACATATTTTGACACAGTATTATCATAGGTCTGTAAATAAGTACGAAGTGCGTAAGGGGTATCCTTTACGCACTTCACATATTCTATTAATACTTGTTCTTTTGTGTATGCCATAGATTAAACCATAGTTTCATCATCATCGGTGTCATCGAAATCTTCGTCATCTTCCTCACCGAATTTATCTTTGAGGTATCTCTCTTTCATTTTATTTTCAATTTCGGTAACATAGAAATTCAAAGCTTCTTCAGCCTTTTTTAGATTTCCAGTTCTAATGATTTCGTCCTGATTTTCATCCCACACCAATTTCAACAACTTGAAGAATCTTTTGTGATTAGAATTTGCAATTGTATGTATCAAATTGAACAAAATTTCACCTCTAATACTTTCGTCCTCAAACATTCTAGTAGGTAATAATTTAGTTATTCTGTTAGTCATTATTGGTCCGAACATAAGTGCCCAAGCTTCATTGGGAACAGTATCTGTAGATTGCATTACCAAATTAGCCTGAGTTGGGTCATCCGGAAGTGCAAATGTAGCAGGTACTTTCATAACACCTTTGATTAATTCGTGAAGAAGTATAGGAAACGTCAAACCTCTAGCTTTGATAGTCACTGGGTCTGTTTCATCGTCTATTTCTACTTGACCTACTTGACCCGCGCCCTGTTTTATTAAATTCTTGGTATATTCTTCAGGGTAAATCCAATACAAGTGTTCTAATATGGCCTGAGAAATGCTATATAATTCTACTAATTCACCATCATACTTATTTAAAATTTCTGAAATGTTGGTAAATATTTTTTCATTCGTTTCAGGGTCAACACCCGTTTCAATAGACCCATACTTATAGTATGATGCATCTTGTAAAGAAAATCCTTGTACTAAAGTATTGATAAACGTTCTTTTTGCGGTTTCTAAGTCAAATGTTTCCATAGCCTGTATGAAATCATCCATATCTGCTTCAGGACTATCAGATTTTGAAAAGGCCTTCTGTACTTCCTCAACTGAGGGTTCTTTGTTTGTCAATCTCATGCCAGCAGCTGGAGGTAGTGGGCCTCCAGTTAATTTTGCATCAAACAAAAATTTATCATCAGAGAGATTGAACATTCTTTTAACAATTTTGACAGCCAAATTCTCCAAACTATTGGTTATACCAGCCTCTTTTTCTTTGATGGTATAAATCATATCCCCAACATAGGTACTAAGATTACGTAAAACTTCAAGATTCGTACCCTCAATTTTCTCTGTAGAACCTAAAGCTTTTCTAACTTTATCAACAGAAAGTTTGAATCCTTGGGTCGCCAATTTATCGAGTACATTTTCATCCGTATCTTTGAATGGGCTCATTTTGTGATATTGAGTTCTACGACTCTCAATATCTCTTTGTTTTTGTGGTTCCATCCTTGGACGCCCATCATATTCTACCTCATTTACTGTTCTATATCTATTTGCCATTTTTAATAAAATTCTTTAGTTGATGTAATTAGTAATAAAACCTAACCCGCTTGATTTAGCAATTTGTGAAATCTCTTCCCACGGAAAAAGGTTCTTATTTCCAGCCTGTGGTGCGGGTCTATGTTTAGGTCTATATGGACTATCTTTATCCGGCTTACCAGGTTTAGTTGTTGGTTTAGTTATTGGTTTTGAGGGAGCCGTTTCAGTACCAACAAATTCCCTTAATTTTTTTGCTTGCGGCGCTGGTATATGTTTAGGTCTATATGGATTATCCTTATCAGGTTTAGTTCTATTTGGTTTAGAAGGTGCATCCTTTTCTCTTGTTTTTTGTTTTTCTTTTGTTTCCGATTCTGAAATCATTTCTAAAAATTCTTTTTTGGATATTTTTGGTTGTAAATGTCTTTCCAACAAAGATACAATTTTTTTCTCCAAAAACAAATTCACAGGGTCTTTTCCTTCCTTGATTGATTTTTTAACATCCATCACACATCTTTCATATTTTTTCTTATCCTTACGACCAACCTGTGCGGTGCATATCGCCCAAGGATTATATTTTTTCTTTGGAGTTTTTTTCTTACCCTCTTTCATTTCAGATTCCATAGGTGTCACAGAAGTTTTTCCACCTTTTGTTGATACAACAACATTTTTACCTCCCGTTGGTATTTCTGTTTCTGCGTTTGTCGGTATAGTATACGAAGTTACAGTTTTTTGTTGTTTTGTAACCGCAGGGCTTGGTTGTTCGTTTAATTTATTATATAATAATCTTAATTGAGATTCAGTTAAGTTGGCTAATGTTTCTGCTTTGAGTCCCATGTCAATTAATTTAAATGCCAGTTTATTCTTTTTCATAAACAACTTGTTTATCAAATTCTAATACTATATCTCTTTCATATAGTTTATCTTTTATTTTCTTTTCGTCTTCACCGTATCTGAAAACTAATCTTTTTTCTATGTCAAAATTTATATCAGAATCGTCACTTTCCCACGCTAATGCTATTACATCATCTAAGGCGTCAATCATAGAGAAAAAATCGGAATCTTGAATTAATGAGAGTTTTATCTCCGCATTTTTCAAGACCCCGACTTTTCGTATAAACTCTATATTTGGGGGTAGAGGATTTCCATTGGATGGTTTTGAATCCCAACTTTCACCCCAAACTTCTTCCTTAACATCTGAAAAGATAAATTCATAAATGTTATCACCTTTATAGTTTGGTCCAAGTCCATTAACATAAATTAGATAACTCATAGAATTGCTCCGTCAGGGGTGATTTTGTATTGTTTACCGTTAACTTCGAAAACCAAATTTTTCTTGTTTGTTTTTCCGACAAATTGAGCTTTGGTATATCTGTCCAAGAATTTTGAAGAAATTTGTTCTTGTCTGTATGATTCCGATAAATTTCTTACCTCATTCATAGTTTTCGTTTTTTTTGCTTTTTCAATCAAAAACTTTTCCTTCTTTTTTTCTTGAATAAATTGTTTTTCGTTTTCAGTTTCTACAAAATATGATTTTATAATACTATCAACTTTTGATTCTGAGAAAACTCCATCAAATATGTTAGATACATTGTCAACTTCATCATCCTCCATCATCTCTCCCATATATGACTTCAATCTATTACTGAAATTACTTTTTTTCTTTGGTGTGTCGCTAAAACCTAAATCATATTCTCCGCCAATCATACCTTCGATGTATTCATTAGTTTCTTCTTCACCTAATTCATAGTCATATGATTCTGGTAATTCCTCATCGTCAGTTGGTGGTGGTGGAGCGTCTTCATCATCAGGCATTTCATCTGAAGGTTCTTCATCAGATTCAAATTCAGAATCCTCTAATCTACTGATAATATCTTCCATATCTTCATCTGTAAGAACAGATAAATCCAAAGCCGATAGTATTGAATTCAGAACATATTTGGTATCATCAGCAGAAATAGGTTCCTCACCTTGATTTAATTTTCTTAATTTTTGAGATAACTTACCTGTAAGTTTTTGTATTGTTTTGAATGAAACTGCTCCTTCATCTTCGTCTTCAGGTTCTGGCATTTCCTCATCACCCATTTCCTCATCACCCATTTCACCATCAGGTGGAGGCGGTATATCATCTTCAGGCATTTCACCATCAGGTGGAGGCGGTATATCATCTTCAGGCATTTCACTATCAGGTGGTGCTGAAGGTGGTGCTGAAGGTGGTGCTGAAGGGGTTTCTAATGATGGTTCTGGTTTTGGTGTTTTCAAAACAAATTTTTTATCTTCATTAAATAATGAAATATGAGTGTCATTTCCAAATATTTCATTAATTTCCTTTGCAACCAAATTTAATCTTTTGAAAGCCTGAGAGTAAGATTGATAATATTTCCTATGTTTCATAGGGTCTAAATATTCTGCCAACCCTTCATGAATTGATTTTTTTATAACATATCCATTTTTTTCTCTTTCGATGTGGTAAGTATTACCATCTGCTAACTTTATGTTGTAGTGGTTAGAATTTACCTCATTTATTGGATTGGGTATATTTTCTTTATATCGAGCAATTTCCATAATTCTTTGGATTTTTTCGATACCTTGTAATTTTTCACTTCCTATCGGTTTAAGTTTTCCCATTTTATATCTGTTTTTTTTGTTTAAGAGTTAGTTCCATCAAAACCGCCAAGGGCGACACAAGTCCTTTGTAGGACCACGCAACCATTAACATCCGTATATTTCGGATATGGTGTCACAACGGTTGCCGTATTGGCACCACCCGAAAAAGTTCCCGTCAGGTAAGTGTATGTTCCTGCGGTGTAAACTGTACAAGCTGAAGTATAGAATCCTGGCATAGTTTGAAGTTTTCTTTATAAATATATCGTTTATTTCATTTATTCTTTTTTTTATTAAGTAAATATTATTATGATGTTTACGCACAATATTCATCATACAATCCTCTGAACATTTGTGCTATGGCTTCACTACCACTACTACCCAATTCTGTGAGTACCGTTATAGAAAAAAATTTACCACCATCCTGTATCCAACAAGAATCGTGGTTGTATTCGTTATATGTTCCTGTTTTTCCACCAATATATACATTAGATGGCATCAATTTTAAACTTCTACTTCCGCTAGTTTTACAAGAACTACTGATTCTCAATATACTATCGGCCCCTTTAAATTTATTGTTATATGCATCGCTCCAAAACTTACACATATCAATCGCATTTGATTGGTTACCTGCGTTTCGAGCTGGTTTCATTCTGTATCCCATACTTTCAGCCCAATCATTTACACCTTTGGGTCCACCGGCTAATTTCTGAATATCATTCCAAACCGTGTTGTCACTTTTGGTTAATAGTTTTATGACTTTTTCATAATCAGAATTTTTGAGAACACCATCATTATTTGCAAATGCTGCTGCTGCAACACATACTTTAGGAACCGACGCCCCATAAATATTTGTTGAAGCATTTGAACTGGACCCTAATAATTGGTTTGAGTTCATATCATAAACTGCCCAAAAAACTGATGAGTTTTTTTTGTATGACTTATATTTTGATGGATTATATTCCCCCCCTGAACCGGTGTTTCTTTTTAATGAAATACCAACATCTTCACCTAATTTTTTTAAATTCTTACCATCATCATTTACAAAAAAATTGGAATTTTCATTCATTTTTTTATCATTAGAACTATTTTCAATTTTTCTTTCGGCTTGTGAAAAATTCCCACCATAATACAAATGCCAAGGTTCTGCCATCCTTACAGGACCTTGGACTTTATATGTAACATCAAAACCATAATTTTTACAATTCTCGGCGACCCATTTTTTTATTTCCGGTCGACTATTCCACCAACTAGGTTCGAGTGAAACAATGTCAAAAGCTTTACCCGTATGATGTTGAGTGAACCCCGGTATTGTTGTTGCTCTTTGGACATCCTCGAAATTTCTACCGCTATTTATTTTATTTTTGAAATTTTCAACTTGGTCATTGTAACTTCTATAGTCTGAAATAATTCCTTGTGGAATTTGTCCTGGGAATTTTTTTCTTAAATCTGATAATAATCTATTAATCGCTGATTTTGCTTCAGGGTTTACTCCGCCAGCATCTTCTCTCCAATTACCCTCTTGCTCGAACTCCTTTCTTATATCATCATCAGTTATCTTTCTACCAATTTTGTTTTCTAATGATTTGATAGCAGATTGTATTTTTGTTGGTAAATCATTTCTGCTTGTAAATTCTTTTGCAACTTCTTCCTTATCTTTATTTATTATTTTTTTTCCTGTGTATTTTTCATACAAGTTTTCGGCAGCTTGGACTCTATTTGAATAGTTTCTACTCGCCGGTTTCTCGTATTTGCTAGCAAATATCGTTGCTGAGTCAGCGGGAGTATAAGATTTTTTCAATTCATCTAAAACACTCGAATAAGGACCGGTCAATTCCCACCATAGATATTCCATCTGACCTTCTATAGAATTAATATCATAATCTTTTTGTCTGATAAATTCTTTCAACCTATCCCATCTTTCTTCGTGCCATTGGGCTAAACCATAAGAAGTTCCATTATCACCTAATGCGTCAGTTTTGAAACCAGATTCAATAAATAAATTTCCTGCTATACCTGATGCTTGCTCATCCGACAATCCCTTATTTTTGAGGAATTCGATAATATCTTTAGAGGATGATAATTGTCCTTCAGAAATTTTTATAGGTTTTACTCTTGATACGTCGACAAATGGTTTCAAGTCTTCAGACTTGATACCCTTAGATTTCAATTTAGATATCAAAGTTTTGATTGTTTCTAAAGTTGCAATCGAGTTTACAACTCCTGAACCTTTGTATCCTCCTACTTTAGTTTTATCTAAAACCTTTTCAGGGTCCAAATGTTTACCATCTTTAATAACCTCGAAATGTAAATGGGGTCCTGAAGAATTTCCGGCTCCTTTATCACCTTTTGCACCACCTGTAAGTCCAATTATTTCTCCTTTTTTTACTTTTTGACCAGGTGACACATTTATTTTTTTACAATGACAGTATTTGGTTTCATATCCTCCTGCATGTTTTAACCAAATTATACCACCACAGTTTTTAGAACCAAATCTCGCATGCATGACCTCACCACTCACAGGTGCCGCTATTTCAGTTCCCGATGGAACCCCGATATCAATACCTTGGTGCATTCTACCACCTCTAGGTCCGTAAGGTGAAGTTATTACTCTTGTTGAAACTGGCGGTTTCAGAGTAGAACTTTCTTCTTCAGATTCCGTTTCTTCTGAATCGGATTCTACCCCACTTAAATTATCTGACTTAAATTTTTCAATAGCACTTGCAGTTTCAGGACCATATAATCCATCAACACCAAATCTTGGTAAATCATATCCTAATAACTCCAATCCAATTTGTATTGACTCAACATTTTTTTGAAATGAGTATTCTCCACGACTTTGTTGAGTAACATCTTTATTGATTGACTCTAAGTTATCATATAGTTCCTTCACATCTGCATCAACAACATCAGCCTTTTTTGGGTCATCAATTTTTTGTTCTTCATCCTTGTCTATTTTTAGTATTTTTCTCAATTTACCCAAAAGACCATTTGTTTCCCCCTGCTCTCTTAGAGAAAGTTCCTTATCTAATCTGTCCTTTTTGAAGTCGAACAATTTTTCTATATGTCCACTTCTCCTCAAGTATTTGAATACAAGGTTTTCGTAAGACATTTCTCCACCCTTTTCTAATCCAATTTTTCTATAGTCCTTAAGTTTTTCTTTAAGGTTACTAACCAATTTTTTTGATTTTTCTAAATCTTTCTCCTCTTGTGCCGACTCAAGGATTTTATCTATTTTTTCAATCCATTGGTCTATTTTCTTTTTGAGAATTGTTTTATTTACCTCGAATTTTTCTTTTTTTGGTTTTTCTAACCAATCATTCGAAATTAAAGAGAAGATACCGGCAGAATGCCCTTTTTCATTTTCATCCTGAACAAAGACCTCGACATCGTATCCGTATATTTTAATATTTTGTTCAGAATTAAATATGGTTTTTTTCAGTTTAAATAACTCTTCGTAGAGGTGTAGACTTTTTTTTGGAAACTGAGTAAAATCAGCTATGATATGTAAATCAAAATCCGAATACTGGGACCAATTAAAATTGACGAGTGAACCAGTAAGATGAACATCTGATACTATTACATCTACTTTTAATGATTCAATAAATTCGTATGCAATTTCCAAAAGTTTTTCTCTAACTTTTGGTGATAAAATATAAGACCCTTTTGAGTTTTTTTTCCAAATTTTTGGATTCAAATCATCTTGTAAATCAAAACTTTTTAAAATACCATTGTTTTCCATCACATTATAAATATCCGTTAATCAGACTTTTTTATAAGGGTATGATTTGGATATTTTGGAACTGAAGAATTTACCTTGTGACTCGGACATTCTGAATTGTGTATAAACTTGATGAGGAACTCCTTCGTAAATATATTTTAGGTCATTGTTAAAAATTACTTCCAATGATTTTGTTTCAGTATCGTATTCTGTGTGTTTGATATTCGATGATTGAATATCGTTAATTATTTTGGTCCCTTTAATTTCTTCTTTTATGATTGCCATAAGTTAAAATTTAACCTTAAGATATGAAATTGCTCTACTAACTAAAGACCAATCCTCTTTTTCTACCGCTCTTTTTAACATATTAGTTACATAATCTTTTTTCGATATTATTTCTCCAGACAAATCCCCTGTAGTATCATCCAAATACACTTCCTCAGTATCGTTTAATTTATCGTAGAGACCTTTAATATTTTGATGACCAAAAACTCTCTCATTTTCAATCAAAACCTTTTTAACAATTCTGTGAAGGTCATTTTCAGTTAATTTGATTATTTTTTTCATATCAATAAATATTATACAAATTAAAAAACCCCTCTTTTTGGGAGGGGTTTTTTTGAAAAATTAAAGAAGAGAGATTTTTTTCTTTGTTTCCTTTTCACTTGGAGTAGGAATGAAGATTGTCAAAATACCATCCTCGATTGTTGCCTCAAGTTTTGAGATGTCAATTTTATTTCCCAACTCGTAAGTTTTTTGGAATGTCTTTGTTCTTTCACCATTTGATGTTTTATAAATTCTTTTACCATCAATCAAAAGTTTTGAACCTTCAACCTCAACTTTTAGATTTGATTTGTTAAAACCTGGTACATCAAATAAATAGTACATACCATCCTCAGTTTTGTGGGTTTCATAATCGGTCGAATAATAATTCTTCCTAGTTGATTCAAAAAAGTCCTTTGTTAAATCATCAAATGTTGGACTGAATAAAGAAATTGTGTTAAACATAATTTTTATAATTTATAAGTTTATTTTTCACCCGATTAGCCAACTTTGTGCCAAACCAAAAAAACTGACATGAACTGACAAAATGTCATACTATGTGTGACAAACTGACACTGTTGAATTTATAAATTCAATTCCTATATTTTTACAAAATTTAAATACTATGAACGAGATAATGGATGATGGACCATCACACAAAAAGAAAATAGAAAGTGAAACAGGAACACCTGTATTAGATAACTTCTCAAAGGATTTAATTAAGTATGCCGAAGAAGGCAAATTGGACCCTGTAATTGGAAGAGATAAAGAGATTTTGAGAATTGCTCAAATTCTATCAAGAAGAAAGAAAAATAACCCAATTATTATTGGTGAGCCAGGTTGTGGTAAAACCGCAATTGTTGAAGGATTGGCGATGAAAATCCAACAAGGTGAATGTCCAAGAAATTTGGTTGATAAAAGAATTGTTTTACTTGATATGACATCCATTGTTGCGGGAACCAAGTATCGTGGCCAGTTCGAAGAAAGAATGAAAGTGATAATCGAGGAATTACAATCTCATCCAAACATTATTGTCTTTATTGATGAAATCCATACAATCGTAGGAGCAGGAAATTCTTCAGGCTCTTTGGACGCTTCAAACATATTCAAACCCGCACTTGCAAGAGGAGAAATTCAGTGTATTGGAGCAACAACATTAGATGAGTATCGTAAGAACTTTGAAAAGGACGGAGCACTTGAACGAAGATTTCAAAAAGTAATTGTTGACCCAGCAACAAAAGATGAAACTTTACAAATTTTAAGAAACTCCAAATCAAAATATGAAGATTATCACAAAGTAATTTTCTCGGATGAAGTATTAATTACTTGTGTTGATTTGGCAGACAGATATATTACAGATAGAGAGTTTCCTGATAAGGCTTTTGACATTATAGATGAAGTAGGAGCAAGAAGTCAGGTAGATGTTAAAATGCCAGAGTCGATTGAGAAGTTAAAACAGGAGGCTTCTGATATAAAACAAATGAAGATAGATGTTGTTAAAAGACAAAACTATGAACAAGCGGCGGAATTACGAGATAAAGAAAAAAAGGTTCTAAATAGATTACATGCAGAAAAACAACGATTTGAAGAAGAAATGAACATCAACAAAAAAGATGTTCAAATCGAACTTGTCTATGAGGTTGTTTCAAATATGACCAAAATCCCTGTGGGTAAATTAAATGTTGATGACACAAAATCTCTTATTAATTTGGAGTCAATGTTGGAATCAAAAGTTATCGGTCAATCAGAAGCGGTAAGTAAAATCTCAAAAGCAATTCGTAGAAATAGATTGGGTATCAAGGACCCAAATAGACCAATTGGTTCGTTTATTTTCTTGGGTTCAACAGGCGTTGGTAAAACACACTTAGCAAAACAATTGGCAAAAGAAATTTTTGGTAGTGAGGATTCACTAATCAGGATTGATATGTCTGAATATCAAGAAAAACATACCGTGTCTCGTTTGATTGGAGCACCTCCAGGATATGTGGGTTATGATGAGGGAGGACAACTCACTGAACAAGTTAAAAATAAACCATATTCAGTTGTTTTATTTGACGAAATTGAAAAAGCAAATAAAGATGTATTCTCAACATTACTTCAAGTATTGGATGATGGGCACTTGACCGATAGTTTGGGTCGTAAAATTAACTTCAAAAATTGTTTGATTATTATGACATCAAATCTTGGTGTTAAAAAAATCCAAGAATTTGGTTCGGGTATCGGTTTTCAGAAAAAAGATTACATCGTTGAGGAACAAAAACGAGATACTCTGAAAAAAGAACTTCAGAAATTTTTTGCACCTGAGTTCTTGAATCGTATTGATGATATCATTGTATTTAATACTTTGAAAGAAGAACACGTAAAAGAGATTGTTAAAATTGAACTTATTAAGTTGACAGATAGGTTAACTAAAATTAAATACAATTTTAAATTTGACGAATCAATTGTTGATATGATTTCTAAAGTTGGATTTGATGAAATGTATGGTGCCCGTCCTTTGAAGAGAGCAATTCAAGATAAAATTGAAGATTACATTTCAGAAGAAGTTCTCAGAGGTGAATTACTCACAGACCACAATTATACTATATCGGTTGAGGAGGAAAAAATAAAAATTACAGAGGATAAGAAACCAAAGAAGGGTAAAACAAAAAAGGAGGTCGATTGACCTCCTTTTTTTATAAAACCGAATAAAATTTATCAGGTTTTTCCATTTTGAATCTGTATTTGGAATAACCTAATTTTTCAATCATTTTCTTTCCTACATCAATTCCGTTATAAACATCTTCTACAACAACATATTCGTTTTTGGTATGGTAATCATAATACCCGATTGAAATGTTTATACAAGAAAAGTCAAATGATTCTTTCAGAGCGTAAACGTCAGTGTATGGATGTGAAAAATATTGCAATTTATCAGGAAAAGATTCAGTCAACACATTATCACAGTGTTTGAAAAAATCAGACCTACGGTCAAACAAGGTCGTACCCCAACATCTTTCAGTAACCATCCAATTCTCAGGGGCGTCAAACTGAATTGCGTATCCTATATCAGAGAAAAAAGACCTGTCCGCTTTACGAGAACCGTGACATCCTGTTTCTTCGGATACAAAAAATGATGCTTTTAGAAACGGTAACTCTTTTAATAATTCCAAACAAGCATAAATACCACACTTATCGTCACCACCAATTCCCGTAGGATTACCTAAATCATTGTAAGCCTTTAATGAAAGTTTCATTTCACCTTGAGCATTTTTCTTTTGCTCTTCCACAACATTTATAGTATCAATATTGTGAACCGTATCGGTGTGAGATACAACACAGGGGAAATAAAAATTATCAGGAACAGGACCCGTTGTTTTTGTGGCATATACATTCATATATTCATCAACTTCGTGGTCGATGTTATTTTCGGTAAGCCAATTTGAGATAAATTCAACCATCAATTCTTCATTGTAAGTTTTAGATGGTACGGACAAAACGTCCTTCAGTAATTGATAATTTCTTTCCATAGGACAAATCTATCAAAAGTTTTTAACAAAACAAAATTAAAACAAAGAATAATTATAAATTAGGTTATAAAAATCCTCTAGTTCCATTAAAGTTCGGTAACTATTAATACCTTTACCTCTTAAATTGACATCCAATTTTCCTGTTTCCAAATCTACTTTTCTTAAATAAAAAGTTTTATTTGGGTCAATTGGAAAATCATACCATACTTCAAACTTGAATTTTTTAGAAATTTCATTATATACCTTTTTTACTTTATCTAAATTTTGTTCCTCTAACTTCTCTAAGACCCTATCCAAGGTTCTTGCGGCATCTCTATTAAATTGTTCGTCATCAAAATTATCACCATATATTTCATACATATATTCATACCAATCAGTTACATCTAAACTATGTCCTATCGCAGAGATTAGTCCCAATAAATCTGTATTAAATAATTCTCTTGATTCGTATAATCTAATTAAATTCCAAACAGGAGTTGTATATTCCCAAAAACATCCTCTTCTTACGAATATATTAAATTTTTCATATATATTACAAAGTTCTTCAGTAACTTCTTCTTTTGCTTTTTCGTTTCTTGCCTGATTTTCTAAATTAGCATACTCAGTAGACAAATCATCACCAATTTCAGGATAGAAATTATCAAGTATTTTAGTTAACTCTGCATTATCGTGGTCATTATCTGTTAGAGTAGTACCAGGTTTTAATACTTTTAATATTTCATTAATTTTTTCTTTATTTTCGTCATTCAAATTATAAGTAAGAATGTAACCGTCAGTCCATTGGTAATTGTCAGAGGTATCAACAAAATCAAATCCACCTCCATAAGAGTTGAAAATTTGGTTCAAAAACCAAACGGTATCATCACTAACTTCAAATGTTTTAAAATATTCTTCATCATTATCAAATCTTAATGTCACAATAGAATTTCTTGGATTTCCTTTAATATATTTGAAATTACTAATAAGGTCATCGACATTTTGCATCGTCCAATCACTTAAAGGTGGAACCCCTTGAGCAATCGCTTTTAAAGCATAATAAGTGCTCATATCAAATGGATTGACCTTATCCATAATGAATTTTTCAATAAATGAGTGTTTTCTTAAAAGGTCGGATAAAGTAAGAACTTCCTCATAAAAGGTTTCTATTTCTATAGAACTCATATGAGGAATATGAATCCAAATTGAGTCTCCCCTGAATTTTTTATCAATCAAATAATATAAATGACCCTCTCTAAATTTTCTTCCCCAAGTGTTTGCGATATCTTCTTTACCGTAGTATCTTGCAGTTTCAGCATTTAATATTTCCATAAAAAGGTAATTATCGTTTTCAATAATCACGTCCCTTCCTTCATCGAGGTCTTCACTTGTCATAAATTTTTTATTGATAAATATTTATTCTTTTTGGTTTTTCCAAAAAGGTTCGTATATTTGTAGAAGAAAGAAGTTCTTTAACATAATGGGGATGACATAGCATCGATTGGCACGGTTGCTAATTAAGGGCGTAACGAGGCTGAGTTAACCTTGTAAAACTGACTTAACAATTAGACGGAAACGTTATCAACAAACTTTCAGCAGTAGGACTTGTTCGCACTTCTGAAACTGTAGCGGTAGCCTAAGGCGAAACTACTTCGGGTCGGCGTACACATAACCTCGGAACAGAAGTACTGGTAGGGTGTGGTTTCTATCCTAAAAGAAACAAAACTCGTTTGTGGTTTGCTGAGTAAGAAAATCAATATTTCGGAACATTAAGAACTAATGTTGACCTATTTACGTAGTCCTTAATTACCAAAGTGAGCAAGACCGGGGGGCGGCACCCCGCATCTCCACCATTTGAAACCTCATTCCTTTTCGGAGTGGGGTTTTTTATTTTCTATGAATATTTATCTGATATATTTAATTTATGAAAATTATTTTATCAGAAAGTCAATACTATAGATTAATTGAAAGTGTTGATGAGGCGGAAAAAGAAGAATCGATTTTAATCATCGGTGATAGTCATAGTGTGGATGCTGGTTTCACTTACTCAAGTTTAATAAAAAATAATTTCAAGAACGTCAAAATTGCCGCAATAGGAGGTAAAAGAACATCTTGGATGGTATCTGAATTATCCAATCAACTCTCCAAACAACACTACGATAAAGTTGTAATTTGGGGTGGAGCAAACGATATGTTTTCTAACGTATCTATTTCCGAAGCGATATCAAACATTCAAAAAATGGTTGATATGGTGAATTCCCAAGACGGACAAGCATATGTAATTGTCGGTTTTGACCAAAGGGTTTTTTCCAAAAAAGGAAAATATAAAGCCACAAAATACGCAAATCCTGACCAATTAGATAAAATGAGAGAAAAGTATATTGATTTTCAAGAATCTTTACCTAGTGGCATAAGTAATGCAACCGTAATCGATTCATTCGATATAGATAACTCACACACATCGGATAACATGCATGGAAATGGTCCTGCACACAGACAAGTATATTCTATTGTATCTGATTATCTTTCGAAGAAAAATGATAATAAAAAAGTTGAAAAAATTATCGAAAAAGAAAAAGGACTACAGGTTATTGAGAGATTAAAAAAATATATGGACGAGCAAAAAAGTTTTTCGCATGAAGATGGAGAGAGTTCGATACCATTTGAACCTGAAGTAAAGGACATACAAACAGGATTACAATTTTTAGGATTTTCATTACCTGAATGGGGTGTTGATGGTAAGTTTGGTAAGGAAACAAAAAGTGCGGTAGAAGAATTTCAGAAATCAATAAAAGCTGAGATTACTGGTATTATGGATGATGAAACGATTTCTGACTTAATTGAAGAATTAGAAAAAAGAGATTTTGATGAAGAAGATTTATCCAAAATTATAACTAAAAAAACGGAAAGTTTAGAAACATTTAAACCAAGTGAAAATATTGTTATTGACAACCCTGGTGTTAAAGTGAGGACATATCCCTCTGACTTGATGGATAGATTTGAAAAAATTTCTGACGGATATTCTGACACATTTATTTCAGATGTTAAGTCTATCGGTTTGGACCCTGTGATTGCAGTTAGGCAACTATACACTGAATCAGCATTCAGTCCAGAAGTTATGAAATGTAAAAGAAAATCATCGGCAGGTGCAATGGGTATTGCACAATTTATGCCAGGAACTTGGCCAACATATGGTAGCGGAAATCCTTGTAACGTAAGGGATTCATTGAAGGCATATGTTAGATTTATGGATTATCTTTTAAAAAGATTTCCTGGTAGGCCTGACATAGCGGTTGCTTCATACAATAGTGGCCCCAACTTGAAAATCTATAAAAAAGCACTCAATGATAATTTAGCCTTTCAATCATTGAAAGGTAGGATTCCTAACGAGACATATAAATACGCCGCAAGTATCTTCCAACCATAAAAAAAGGGTCATCACCGAAGTGATAACCCTTATTTGGCTATTGGTTTTGTGGTTAGGTTTCCAATAAACCCAAGTTTAATTGTAGTGAGCAATTAACTCGAATCGTTCGACCACTCGACGGATGTGTTAAATAGGTGACTAAGCCTATTTTTTATTCGTTTTGATGAACCTTAAACGAAAGGTGTGGTTATCACATCTACGCACACACTGAAAAGGTGGTCTTTTTTTTCTGATTTCACGGGTGAGGGGTGTGAAACACATAACAAGAGCCTAAATATTAAACAAAACTCCCCCGAACACATTCTTTTTTTTGTTTTTTTTCGTCATCCCGAAAAATTAGGTGGCTTCATTCGATTCCACCGTAAACGGGTCACTAGTTGCGACGCTTTGGAGTTGAACCAAATTAGTGATGCTTATGAGACACCCCCAGATACCGACCTGACCGCCCGCCATATTTTTAAATCCAGAACGTGCTACAGACTCGCAAACACGATGACCGAAGTCATACTATTTAGTCAGGTTCACACTAGACCTCTTTTCTGAATTACTTTTGTTACTATAACCGTTGCGGTAATATGTTTCACTTACACTTTAAATGCGAAGGAGTCCCGTAGTCACTTTCCTCACATACAACAGTAGCCCTACGGACCTAGACTGTTTCAGTAACTTATGTTTTAAAGAACTTTCTGAATTATTGTTTGACAAAGTTAAGTAATTTTTTTCACTTGTCAAGCACTATTTTCAATTTTTTTCTTTCGTCCTCCCCACCCTATCGACTAAATCAATCAACTAACTTATATTTGATAGGGAGGGGTGGTGTTCAATCCTTTTACAAAGGTAATAAAAGGAATATAACTTCCAAAACATATTTGTAAAAAAAAGTATTTGACTTCTTAAAAAATGTTAATTATATTTGAAATCGTAAACTTAATAAACTAATAAAAACTATGAAAAATCTATTTTATTCTTTGGTAGTAGTCCTTGGACTCGCATCTTGCACAGGTGGTGCTGACGCCCCTTCACCATCAACTGATTCTACGGCTGTTGACTCAACTCAAGTTGATTCTTGTCGTGTCGATTCTTGTAAAGTTGATTCGTGTAAAAAAATGGGTAAGTAATCTACCGAAGATTAATTACTTAATAAACCCTACCTCAATGGTGGGGTTTTTTGTTTTATAACATATTTATAAAAAAAAACCATATGGATTTATACAACATTGCCAAAAGATTATCAAGATTGATACCTGAGGGTTCTTATACGAATTTAAATCAACTTTTCATTTATATTAAAACAAATAAAACCTTCCAACAATTTACACAAAATTTTCCTTTGGAAGTAACAATAAAACTAACTTTCTATTTGGATGCGGTTTTAAGAAATGTTGAGAAAAAAACAGTTGATTGGTCAATTAATAATAACCTTTATACATTTGATATGATTTGTTTTGGTAAAGAACCTGGTATGGTAGAGTGTGATTACTGTGGAGGTAGTGGTACCGAAACTTGTGGTTACTGTGGAGGTAGTGGTAGTGAAAGTTGTGATGAATGTGGTGGTAGTGGAAAAGTTGATGTAGAAGATGATGAGGGAAATACAGAACAAGAAGAATGTGAGTATTGTGATGGTGACGGGGATATGAGTTGTGATAATTGTGGTGGTGATGGAGAATACAATTGTTATAAATGTGATGGAAATGGTGAGGTTGAGGATATTCAAGAGGTCCCTGAAATACTTGTTACCACTTATATTGCTTATGACTTAAATTTGGAATCTGTTATTGAAGGATTCTTATCACAGATGAATGAGGTTGAGGACACAAAATTTACATCGGAATTTCCTGTGTTATTTGCGATGGAAAGAAAATATAGTTCTGAAGACATCGCAACAAGTTCTATACCTAAACAAAATTGGGATAAATGTTTTATAAACAAAGTTGAGGATTTTGAACCGAGTAGGTTTAGTGCGACCGGAACAAATTATCAAGTTTTAAGGTGGGTTGAGCCTGGTACATTTTACGACATCAACGAAAAATTACTTGATTGACATCAACGAAGAAATTAATCCTGTCGCGGTTAAAGTAACACCAACTCCAAAAATTATATTGACAGGTGTATTTTTGAAAATGTTTGGTCTTACATATTCTTTGGTAAATGAGTTTGTTTTCGGTGAATAACTATATACCCAATCCCCTTGAGCATTATTTTCCAATACCGAAGCGGTAATTAAAGTAACTCCTCCCACCAACATTATAGGTCCGTTTTTAGGTTTGTTTGAATAACGAAAAGTTTGAGCCTTTGTTTTTACACAAAGACCCAAACTTACAACCAAACCCAAAATTAAAATTCTAAAGTTTTTCATATTTTGGTTTTATCAATTTCCATATTATGGATGAATAATCTTTTTTATCCCACATGGCGAACATAACGGCGTGTAGTTCTTTTTTGTCAAAATTTTTCTGAACAAATTCTGCAAACTCCTTTTTGGTTGGTTCTACCTCTTTGTCCCCATATTTCCCATATCTATAACTATCGTGATATTTACCGCAGTATTCAGATATTTGATAATGTGCGTATTTTAATTTACCAACATAAGTTTTTACCTTGTTATAAAATTCATCAGGAACATCTTTTAACAATGCATCTATGTCATCACCATTACTTAAAACTTCCCATATAGAAGTGGTAGATACTTGAGTCATTATTTTATGTAATCTCAAATATTCCTCACCTTTGATTTTCATTCTATCTCCGTTGGAAAAACGAACAACAAAACCTTCTTCGTTATCTCTCACCATAGATTTCAAGGTATTATAATCGTTTATTCCATCATATTTTTTTACAACTTTGAAACCTAAATTGTTTATCAGATTTTTCAATCTAACATCCACGGACCCACCATATAAATCAACTTCATAACCTGACTTGGTATTTATCATACCTAACAAAACCACATCCTCAAAATCATAGTCAACCACTATTCGGTTTGATTTGTATATGATTTCAAATAGATAAGTGTAATCCTTATGTAGTGATGCAAAGTCATATTTAAACATCATTTCATAACCTTTAACTGCTTGGTCAGAAGTAAATGAACCTCTGGTTGCCATAACCCAACCACCATTATAATAAAAGAAGATTCCCAAAGACCCATCCATCTTTTCATATACATCAAACTTTTCAGTCGGAGTATGTTTTGATTCCTCTAAATTGAAGAATTTTTTAAATGGTCTTGCAACTACATTTCCTTTATCGTTGGTCACTAATCCTCTTGACATTAGAGTAATATCATCCCATAGCCCTTCATATTGAACCTTTTCAGTATAGTTCCATATGGTTAGAGGTAAAGAGGGGTGTACTTGTTTATAAAGTAACC
>Ga0315903_10001107_pt1 | contig 40888 bp, 38 predicted proteins | sample LakEriMetagenome_7_FD_203524 | JGI IMG/M metagenome (GOLD analysis project Ga0315903, IMG submission 203524) | Freshwater fungal communities from buoy surface, Lake Erie, Ohio, United States - Buoy 2 MA119 | ecosystem: Environmental > Aquatic > Freshwater > Lake | place: USA: Lake Erie, Ohio... | reverse complement strand
CCGCAGGCCACCACCCACATGTCATCCTCCAGCCCCAGCACCGTGCCCGGCGCGGCAGCGCTGCCCGGCACCGCCCCGTCCTGCAGCGCGCGCGCGCGATGGATGCGCAGCTGCTCGCCGCGATACTGCGTCTCGGCGACCGGCCAGGGCCGGAACGCGCGGATGCGCCGCGCGATCGCTACGGCGTCCTCGGACCAATCGATTCGCGCCTCGGCCTTGCCGATCTTCGGGGCGTAGGTGGCGCCCGCCTCCGCTTGCGGTCGCGGGCGCAGCGTGCCCGACTCGAGGCCGTCGATCGCCTCGAGCAGCGCCGCGGCGCCGAGCGCGGCCAGCGTCGCATGCAGTCCGGCCGAATCATCGTCCACACCGATCGGAAGGCGCCGCTCGAGCAGCACCGGCCCGGTGTCGAGCCCGGCGTCCATCTGCATGATCGCGACGCCCGTCTCGGCGTCGCCGGCGAGGATCGCGCGCTGGATCGGCGCCGCGCCGCGCCAGCGCGGCAGCAACGAGGCATGGATGTTGAGGCATCCGAGCCGCGGCAGCGCGAGCGCCTCGGGCGGCAGGATGAGGCCGTAGGCGACCACCACCATCAGGTCCGGCCGCCAGGCCTCGAGCGCGGCGCGGCCTTCCGGCGTACGCAGCGTCGCCGGCTGCGCGACCGGCAGGCCCCGCGTCAGCGCGAATTCTTTGACCGCACCGGCCTCGATGCGCCGCCCGCGCCCGGCCGGCCGGTCGGGCTGCGTGAGCACCCCCACGACTTCATGGCGGGAGGCCACGAGCGCCGCGAGCGGCGGCACGGCGAACTCCGGGGTTCCGGCGAAGACGATGCGCATGGCCGTGGTGACGCTGCGACGGGAGACCGACCGGGACAGGGGACGGCGGCGGGGCCGCGACGTCCGACGACCCGATGCCGGGTCTCAGCGCCCGAGCGACGCTCCGGCGGGGGTACGGACGGCGGGCGCGCGGTCACGCCGTTCCTTCTCGAGCTTGCGACGGATGCGATCGCGCTTGAGCGTCGAGAGATAGTCCACGAACAGCTTGCCGTCGAGATGGTCCATCTCATGCTGCAGGCAGACCGCATGCAGTCCGGTGAGCTCGGCCTCGAAGAGCTGGCCATGGCGGTCCTGGGCACGCACGCGCACGCGCTGCGCGCGCTCGACCTCGTCGTAGAAGCCGGGCACCGACAGGCAGCCCTCTTCCATCACGCCGACCTCGTCACGCGCGAGGATCTCCGGGTTCGCGAACACCTGCGGGGCGCTGCGGTCCTGCGAGATGTCCATGATGAGCAGGCGGATGTGCCGGTCGACCTGCGGGGCGGCGAGACCGATGCCGGGCGCCGCGTACATGGTCTCGAACATGTCGTCGACCAGCTGCAGCACGCTGGCATCGAAGGTGCTGACCGGCAGTGCGCGGTTGCGCAGCCGGGGGTCCGGGAATTCGAGGATCTCGAGCAGGGCCATCGGGGCACCTCAGACAAGGTATTTCGTTGCGAAAAGTATACACGCTGCCCCGGCCCCAACCGTGCAAATCAGCACAAACGCACCCGTTATTCGAGGTGGCAGCCACCCACCGTCTTCCTATGCTGCGCGCCATGCCGACCGAGGATCTGCTTGCCCTCTGCGCCCTCGCCCACGCCCCGGGGCTCACCGTCGAGGAACTGCGCGTCGCCCTCGAGGCGGCAGGCAGTCCCTCAGCCCTCACGCGACTCGGGTCCCGGGACCTCAGCGCCCTCGGCTGGCGGTCGGGCGTGGTCCGCGGCTTCACGCACCGCGATCCCGACGCCGTCGAGTCCGCCGCGCGGGCCGTGGAGCGCCTCGGCCTGCAGGTGCTGAGCGCCCTCGACCCCCGATACCCCGCCCAGTTGCTCCCGCTCGCCGGAGCCCCGGGTCTGCTGTTCGTCCGCGGCGATCCCGCCGCCCTCGCTGCGCCGCAGCTCGCCGTCGTCGGCAGCCGCCGCCCCACCGCGCTCGGCCGCAGCACCGCACGCGAGTTCGCCTGCAGCCTCGCCCACGCGGGCCTCGGCATCACGAGCGGCCTTGCCCTCGGCATCGATGCCGCGAGCCACGAGGGTGCGCTGGCCGCCCGGGGCATCACCGTCGCGGTCTGCGGCACCGGACTCGACCTCTGCTATCCCCCCGCCAACGCACCCCTCGCCGAGCGGATCGTGGACGCCGGGGGTGCCCTCGTCAGCGAGTTCCTGCCCGGGACACTGCCGCTGCCCCATCATTTCCCGCAACGAAATCGCATCATCAGCGGCCTCGCGCTCGGCGTGCTGGTCGTCGAAGCCGCCCCGCAGAGCGGCTCACTCATCACGGCGCGCTACGCGGGGGATCAGGGGCGACCCCTCCTCGCCATTCCGGGTTCCATCCATTCCCCCCTGTCGCGCGGCTGCCACCAGTTGCTGCGCGAGGGGGCGGCGCTCGTCGAGCGCATCGACGACATCTTCGCCGAGATCGGATTTTCCCCGAATTATCAGATGCTTATGAACCTCACGACCGACGGCTCACCCCCCTCTGGCGACGCCCCGCGGTTGGACAACCCCGCCGAAATACTGTTAGATGCCCTCGGTTTCGAGCCAACGAGCGCCGATGCGCTCATCGCGAGCACCGGCCTTTCCAGCAGTTCCATCGCGTCCCTGCTCCTGGCTCTGGAACTCGAGGGACGCATCAGTTGCGACGCGACCGGCCGCTATGTCCGGAACCGCGACGACGACCGCGCCCGCGGCCCGACCACCCCGTAGCACGACCACCCGACGACCCCGGACCCGACCCCCGCCGCACCATGACCGACCACGGCAACGTACTCGACATCCTCATCTACGTCTTCGACCGCTACATGCTGGTCGACGACCCGGATGTGCCCGAGCGGGACGAGCTCGCCGAAGACCTGCAAAAGGCGGGTTTCGAGGGGGAGACCGTGGAACGCGCCCTCGACTGGCTCGCCGATCTCGCCGGCGAACGCCACCGCCCCGAACTCACGCCCTCCGGTGCCCGCGCCATGCGCGTCTTCACCGAGGACGAGCTGCAGCACCTGCCGGCGGACTGCCGCGGCTACCTGCTCGCCCTCGAGCGCACCGGCATCCTCTCGGCGCAGCAGCGCGAGATCGTCATCGAGCGGCTGCTCGCCCTCGACTCCGCGGAGCTCGACGTCGACCAGTTGAAATGGGTCGCGCTGATGGTGCTTTCCAGCCAGCCCGGCGAAGAGCTCGCCTGCGAGCGCATGGAAGACATCGTGTTCGACCTGCCGTACACGCGGCCCCACTGACCCGGCGGGCCACCCATGGCTGACAACCTCGTCATCGTCGAATCGCCGGCGAAAGCCAAGACCATCAAGAAGTACCTCGGCAAGGACTTCGAGGTGCTGGCCTCCTATGGCCATGTCCGCGACCTCGTCCCCAAAGAGGGCGCCGTCGATCCGTCGCGCAAGTTCGCGATGAAGTACGACATCATCGAGCGCAACGAGCGGCATGTGGACGCCATCTCGCGCGCGCTGCGCAAAGCCAAGTCGCTCTACCTCGCCACCGACCCCGACCGCGAGGGCGAGGCCATCTCCTGGCATCTGCGCGAGCTCCTCGAGGCGCGCGGCGACCTCGAAGGCAAGCAGGTGAAGCGGGTCGAGTTCTTCGAGATCACGCGCAACGCCGTGCGGGCGGCCGTGGAGAACCCGCGCGAGCTCTCGCTCGACCTCGTCAACGCGCAGCAGGCGCGCCGCGCGCTCGACTACCTCGTCGGCTTCAACCTCTCGCCGCTGCTCTGGAAGAAAGTGCGGCGCGGCCTGTCGGCCGGGCGCGTGCAGAGTCCCGCGCTGCGCATGATCTGCGAGCGCGAAGCCGAGATCCAGGCGTTCGTGCCGCGCGAATACTGGACGCTCGACGCCGAGGGCGAGGCGAAGGGCGCACAAGGGCCGCAGGCCTTCCCGTTGCGCCTCGTGGAGTTCGAAGGCCGCAAGGTCGAGCAGTTCAGCTTCACCGACGCCGATCGCGCGCGTGCGGTCGAGCAGGCGCTCTGCGCCGCGACCGGCGCGGGACTGCCCACAGCTCCCGTCGCGCCGCCCGCCCCGCAGGGCGACGACGCGCAGACGCCCGCCAAACCCGTCGCGCCGCGCCTCGCGCCGCCCGGCGCGTTGCGCGTGCTGTCGGTCGACCGCAAGCAGCGCAACCGCAACCCCGCGCCCCCGTTCACCACCTCGACCCTGCAGCAGGAGGCCGCGCGCAAGCTCGGCTTCGGCGCGCAGCGCACCATGCGCCTCGCGCAGCAGCTCTACGAAGGCGTCGACTACGGCGAGGGCGCGGTCGGTCTCATCACCTACATGCGTACCGATGCCGTGAACCTCGCCAACGAGGCCATCGGCGAGATCCGTCAGGTCATCGCCCGGCTGTACGGCGAGGCATCGGTGCCCGAAAGCGCCCGCTTCTACAAGAACAAGTCGCGCAACGCGCAGGAAGCGCACGAAGCGATCCGCCCGACCTCCGCTGCGGTGCTGCCGCAGATGCTCGAAGGCCGCATCGACAACGACCTGCAACGCCTCTACGCGCTCATCTGGAAGCGCGCGGTGGCCTGCCAGATGACCCACGCGGTGTTCGACACCGTCGCCGTCGACCTGCTGGCCGGCGCCGACGGCCCGCGCCGCCACCTGCTGCGCGCCAACGGCTCCACGATGGTCTCGCCCGGCTTCATCGCCGTCTACCTCGAGGGCGTCGACGACGCCGCCGAGGACGACGACGACCGCATCCTGCCGCCGCTCGCCGAAGGCGATGCCGTGCAGCTCGTGCGGCTGCGCGGCGCGCAGCACTTCACCGAACCGCCGCCGCGCTTCTCCGAAGCCTCGCTCGTCAAGGCGCTCGAGGAGCATGGCATCGGCCGCCCCTCGACCTACGCCTCCATCATCACGACGCTCAAGGACCGCGAGTACGTCGACATGGACGGCCGCCGCTTCATCCCCACCGACGTCGGCAAGATCGTCAACAATTTCCTCAGCGCCCACTTCGGCCGCTACTTCGACTACGGCTTCACCGCGGCCATGGAGGACGAGCTCGACGCCGTCTCGCGCGGCGAGGAACCGTGGACCGATCCGCTGCAGAAGTTCTGGCAGCCCTTCAAGGACCAGGTCGACAACGTCGAGAAGAACGTCACGCGCGACGAGGCCGCGCAATCGCGCGAGCTCGGCATCGACGCCGCCAGCGGCAAGCCCATCTCGGTGCGCATGGGCCGCTTCGGCCCGTTCGTGCAGATCGGCACCCGCGACGACGCCGACAAGCCGCGCTTCGCCGGCCTGCGCCCCGGCCAGAAGATGGACACCATCAAGCTCGACGAGGCGCTGCAGCTCTTCCAGTTGCCGCGCAAGCTCGGCGCGAACGCCGAGGGCGAGCCGCTCGAGGCCAACATCGGCCGCTTCGGGCCGTACATCAAATACGGCGCCAAATACGCCTCGCTCAAGGTCGAGGACGACCCGTACACGATCACCCTCGAGCGCGCCTGCGAGGTGGTCGCCGCCAAGAAGCTCGCCGATGCCAACCGCATCATCCAGGACTTCGGCATCGACGACATCCAGGTGCTGAACGGCCGCTACGGCCCCTACATCACCGACAAGAACCGCAACGCCCGCATCCCCAAGGACCGCGACCCCAAGACCCTGACGCTCGAGGAGTGCCGCGCACTGCTCGAGGCCGCCCCGCCGCGCCCGGGCCGTGGCCGCTTCGGCCGTGGTGCCAAGTCGGGCGCCAAGTCGGGCGGCAAGTCGGCCACCAAGACAGGCCCGAAGGCGGGCGCGAAGACGACTGCCGAGGACGGCACGGAGGCTGCGGCGACCAAGGCGTCCCCCGCCAAGAAAAAGGCCCCCGCCAAGAAGAAGACCGCGGCGAAGAAGAAGTCTGCGCCCCGCAAGAAGACCGCTGCGGCAAAGGCGCCCTCCGGGGACGACCCCGCCGGCTGACGGCGGAAGGTCCTAGAATGTCGGCGTGAAATACCGTCACGCCTTCCACGCCGGCAACTTCGCCGATGTGCACAAGCACATCATGCTGCTCGCCTTGCTGCGCGCCCTGTCCCGCAAGGACAAAGGCTTCTTGTTGCTCGACACCCATGCCGGCCGCGGTTTCTACGACCTGACGAGCAGCGACGCCCATCGCGGCCGCGAGGCCGATGACGGCATCGAGCGCCTGCTCGATGCCTCGCCGCCGCTCGACGACGCCCCGGAAGGCCATGGCACGGGGGACGGTTGGGCGACCGAGATCGCCGACTACCTCGCGCTCGTGGAGACCCTGCGCCGCGAGCGCCACGACCGCGCCGCCTACCCCGGCTCGCCGCTGCTCGCGCTGCTCGCGCTGCGCCCGCAGGACCGCGCCGTCTTCATCGAGACCCAGCCCTCCGAGCACGCCGCCTTGCGCGAGGCCGTCTCGGCGCTCGCCCGCTATGCGCCGGCGTCGATCGCCGAGCGGCGTCGTGCGGTCATCGAGCGGGCCGTCATCGAATGCGCCGACGGCTATGGGCGGCTGCCCGCCTGGCTGCCCCCGATCGAACGACGGGCGCTGGTGCTGATCGATCCGCCTTATGAAGACGGTGCCACCGACCAGCGATCCGTCGAGCAGACCCTGCGGGCCGTCCTCGAACGCCTGCCCTCGGCGGTGATCGCGCTCTGGTATCCCATCAAGGACAGGCGCGACACCGATGCGTGGGTCGGGCGGCTGCGTGCGCGGTTGCCGACCCCGCCCGACGCCGCCACGGTGCCGGCGCTGGTCACCGAACTCTGCCTGCATCCGCCCGACAACCGCGTCGGCCTCAACGGCTCGGGCATGCTGGTGCTGAACCCGCCTTGGCAATGCGACACACGCGCAGCGCAGTGGATCCCCATGCTGCACGGCGTGCTCGACCCGTTCCACCGCGGCGAGTGGGCCGTGCGCTAGGCTGCACCGATGACGATCCCCGCGACCCCTCGCACCGTCGAGACCCCTGCCGCGCCCACGGCGGCGGACACTCCCGGGACCGCGCCCGACCGCTACGCCGTGATCGGCCATCCGGTCGCGCACAGCCGTTCACCCGCGATCCATGCGCGCTTCGCCGCCGCCACCTCGCAGCGCATCGACTACGGCCGCATCGACGCCGCGCCCGAGGACTTCGTGCGCATCGTGCGAGATTTCTTTGCGACCGGCGGCTGCGGCCTGAACGTCACGCTGCCGCACAAGGAAGCGGCCGCCCGGCTCGCCGACCGCCTGACCGACCGCGCGCGGCTCGCCGGCGCGGTCAACACGCTCGCGCGGCAGCCCGACGGCACGCTGCTCGGCGACAACACCGACGGCGCCGGGCTCATGGCAGACCTCGCGCGCCTCGGCATCCGCGTGGCAGGCGCCCGCGTGCTGGTGCTCGGCGCGGGCGGCGCGACGCGCGGCATCCTCGGGCCGCTGCTCGATGCGGCTCCGGCGCAGCTCGTGGTCGCGAACCGCACCGCATCGCGCGCGCAGGCGCTCGCTGCGGAGTTCGGCGAGGGGCCCTGCGCCGTACAGGGTTGCGGCCTCGACGCGCTCGGGCCGCTGCTCGTCGCCGGACCCTTCGACCTCGTGCTCCATGCCACCTCGCTCGGTCTGCAAGGCGAGCTCCCGCCGCTGCCGCAGGCCCTCGTCGCGCCGGCCGGCGCCGCCTACGACCTCGGCTATGCCAAGCCCGACACGCCGTTCGTGCGCTGGGCGCGCGCGCAGGGTGTCATACGGGCTGAACAAGGATTTGGCATGCTGATCGAACAAGCCGCCGAGTCGTTCCGGCTGTGGCGCGGCGTGCGACCCGACACCACCGCCCTGCATGACGGATTCGCTTGAGCAGCACCCAGAACCCCGACCTCATTACGGAGCAGCCCATGATCGACCGCCGCACCCTCGTCCGCGCCGGGCTCTACGGCCTCGGCGCCCTCGCGCTCTCCGGTGGCCGGCCTGCCCTCGCCGCGCTGCTGCAGGCGCGCGGCTTCACCCACGGCGTCGCGAGCGGTGAACCCGGGACGCGCAGCATGCTGCTCTGGACGCGCCATGCGTCGGACTCGGGCACGCGGCTGCGGGTCGAGGTGGCGACCGACACGATGTTCACGCGCATCGTCGCGGGCGGCGAGGCTTTCGCGGACCCCGAGCGCGACCACACGGCGCGCGTCGTCGTCGAGGGTCTCGCACCCGGCCGCTGGCATTTCTACCGCTTCATCGCGCCGGACGGTTCGATCAGTCCGGTCGGCCGCACACGCACCTTGCCCGAGGGCGAGGTCAGCCGCTTCGGCCTCGGCCTCTTCTCCTGCTCGAACCTCGGCTTCGGCTGGTTCAACGCCTACGCGCACGCCTGCCAGCGCAGCGACCTCGAACTCATGGTGCACGTCGGCGATTACTTCTATGAGTATCCGGTCGGCACCTATCCCGACCCGAAGGACATCCTGCCGGGCCGCCTGCTGCAGCCCTCGCACGAGACCGTCGCGCTCGCCGACTACCACCTGCGTCACGCCTGCTACCGCCTCGACCCCGACCTGCAGCGCCTGCACCAGTCATATCCGATGGTCGCGGGCTGGGACGACCACGAGTTCACCAACGACGCCTGGGTGGACGGCGCGCAGAACCACCAGCCCGACACCGAAGGCGATTGGGCGACACGCAAGGCCGCGGCGACGCGCGCCTACCGCGACTGGATGCCGGTCGCCGATCCCGGCCCGGCGGGCGTCGACTGGCGCAGCTACGAGATCGGTTCGCTCGCCACGCTCGAGAAGCTCGAGACCCGCATCAGCGGACGCAGCCGACTGCTCGAGCTCGAAGACGTCCTGAAGGGCCGCAAGGACCTCGAGCGCGCGCTCAGCGAGTTCCGCGACGGCATGCTGCAGGATCCCGCCCGCACCATGCTCGGCGCAGCACAGGAGGCCTGGCTCGCTGCGGACCTCGCACGCTCGCGCCGCGCCGGCACACGCTGGCAGGTGCTCGCACAGCAGACGGTGATGGCCGACCGCGTCATGCCGCAACGCGCGCTCGAGTGGGTCGGCGCCGATGCGCCCGACTACCTCAAGCGCGGCGCGCGGGTGGGCGTGGCGGCCGCGAAGCTCGGCATGGGCTACGACTTCGACGGCTGGAGCGGTTTCCCGGCCGCCCGCGGCCGGCTGCTCGCCGCGGCGCAGCGCGCCGATGCGGACCTCGTGGTGCTTGCGGGCGACAGCCACAACGCCTGGGCCCACGACCTCACGCACGAGGGCCGCGCGGCCGGCGTCGAGATCGCGACGCAATCGGTGACCTCGCCCGGCATCGAGCAGCAGGCGAGCCGCGCCGCACCGGCCGACGTCGCCGCCGCGCTGCGCGCCGCCAACCCCGCGCTCGCCTGGTGCGACACGAGCCACCGCGGCTACACCAGCGTGCAGCTGACGCCTGATGCGGTCACCGCGGAATGGCATTTCCTGCGCACCATCCGTGAGCGCGACACGACGCTCGACGGAAGCCACCGCATGCGCACGGCGCGCGGACGACGGAGCTGGGAGAAGGCCTGAGCGGCTTCAGCCCGCGACGCGCGACGGCGCGCGTCAGCGGACCACGCGCGACGGCGCGCGTCAGCGGACCACGCGCGAAGGCGCGCGTCAGCGGACCACGCGCAAGTCGCGCGTGTCCAGCCGCTGTTCGATGCGGACGGCGCCCGCGACATCGCGCACCTGCGCGGTCACGCGCACGGCGGCCGGGTCGCTCCAATCGAGCTGCAGCAGCCCGAAGTTCGGCTCGCGGAAGCTCTCGCCGACGCGCCGCGCGTTCGGCGGCAGCACCGGCCAGGTCTCGGTGAGGCCGCTCGAGGTGAAGTCCCAGAGCGGATACGGCGCGTTGGTGCGCAGCACGGACGCTTCCGCGTAGTGCGTGTCGCCGCTGATGCAGAAGAGGCCGTCCGCGCGCCGGTCGCGCAGCGCCTGCAGCAATCTTTGATGGTCCTCGGCGTAGTTGATCCACGCCTCCCAGCCCGGGAAATCCGCGACCACCTGCAGGCTGGAGGCGAGGATGCGCAGGTCGGCAGGCCGTGCGAGCTGCGATTCCAGCCACTGCCACTGGCGCTCACCGAGCATGGTCGCCGCCGGGTCCGGGTTGCGCTCGTAGGGGCCGGGCACCGGCCGGCCGGCGCGCTCGAGCTCCGCCGTCCAGTCGTCGTACTTCTTGCCGCCGAGGTCCAGCATGCGGATCGGCGTGCGGTTGAAGCGCAGGTCGGGCAGCAGCAGCTGCAGGCGACGGCCGCCCGCGCTGAATTCGACCGCATCGTAGATGCCGTCGCGCGTGCGCCGCGGCGAGTCGGCAGGTTCCCCCCAGAAGTCGCAGAAGATCCGCTGCGAGACCTCCTTCATCGGATAGTCCGCGCCCGCGTCGTCCTCGCCGTAGTCGTGGTCGTCCCAGGTGGCGAGCACCGGCACCCGGTCACGCAGTCGCTTGAATCCCGGCTGCGCGGCGAACTGCGCGTACTTGGCCGAGAGCACCGCCGGCTCGCGCGTATCGCCGTAGATGTTGTCGCCGAGGAAGATGAAGAGGTCCGGATCAGCGGCGAGCACCGCCTCCCAGATCGGCTGCGGCACGGCGCCCTCGGCACAGGAGCCGAAGGCGATGCGCTGCGGCAGGCGGTCGAGCGCAGGCCGCCGAACGCCCGAGACCACGGCAGGCGCCGGCGCTGCCCCACCGGCCTGCGCACCGCCCGCCACCGCGACGGCGCCGCCCATCAAGGGCAGCGCCGCCGAGGCGAGCAGGATGTCGCGGCGGGTCGTCAAAACTTCGCCTTGATGGACACGAACACCTGGCGCGGCGCGCCGCGCAGCAGCGTCTGCGCCGTGCCGTTCGGGTCCGCGTTCACGAAGCCGTTCGAACCGACGGTCGAGATGTAGAACTTGTCGGTGAGGTTGGTCACGGCCGCCTGCAAGGTCAGTTCCTCGAACATCGCGACGTCGGCGAAACGGTAGCCCGCCGACGCGTTGAACAGCGCGTAGCTCGGCACGCTGCCTTGGTTGAGGAACGTATAGTAACGCCCGTCCACGTAGTTGGCATCCGCGCGGACGAAGGCCGAGCCGTTGTCGTAGGCCAGCTCCGTCTTGAGCATCATCTCCGGCGAATCGGGCACGGTCTTGCCCCCCACCAGCACCACGTTGCCGTTGGTGGTGTAGTTCTCGTCGAAGGTCGAGTCGTTCCAGGCGAACGAGCTGAACCAGTTGAGGTGCTGCATCGGACGCCAGTTGACCGCCGCCTCGAAGCCGTTGGTGCTCACGCCGCCGACGTTGGCGAGCACCGAGGGGTTGCCGACGATGCCCGGGCCCTGCTGGATCGCGAGCAGGCGGTCCTTGAACTTGATGCGGTAGGCCGCGAGCACGCCCTCGACCGACTCGCCGCGGAAGCGCCAGCCGAGCTCGATCGTGTCCGAGGTCTCGGGCTTGAGCACGTCGCGGATCGCCACGAAGCCGGCTGCGGTGGTGCTGAACGGTCCCGCCGTGTTGGCGCTGACGAACGCGCGCGCGTTGCGCGCCGCGACGCCGAAGAGCTCGCCGCCTTCCCAAGGCGCCCAAGTGAAGCCCAGCTGCGGCAGGAAGCTTTCTTTGGCCTCGATGGAACCCGACTTGTTGGGGCCGGTGACGGTGTTCGCCGAGTTCTCGACCTTCATGCCCTTGAAACCGGCCGTGAGGCGCAGCGTCTCGCCGAGCGAGATGACATCCTGCAGGTGGTACTGCAGCGTCTTGGTGTTGAAGTTGTACTCCCACTGCGTGAGCAGCGGATCGCTGCGGAACGAGGTGAAGGACTGCGTGGGCCCGGCGAGGTCCGGCTCGGGATAGAACCGGCGCGCCTGGTTGAAATCATTGTCCTCGATCCAGACGCCGACCTCGAGGTCGTGGCTGCCGAGCGCCCAGCCGATCGTCGCCAGCGCGCCCTTGCGGTCGATGTCGTACTCGGTGGTCCGCACCGACAGCGGCGCACCGCCCGGCGTCGGCACGTACGGCGTGCCCCACAGGCCCTGGCCTTCGTTCTTGTGCATGTACGCGCGCGCCGAGAACGACAGGCCGTCGTCGGACGGCAGGTCGACACCCAGATAGGCGAGCGAGTCCTCGCGGATGCCGGCGGCATCCCAGTACGCGTCATCGCAGGCCACGGCATTGCCGAAGCCCGAGGCGGCGCACGCCCGGGCCGCCGCCACCGCGGCGGTCCAGTCCGGCGCCCAGTTGTCCCAGTCCTCGCCGCGGCGACGGATGATGTCGAAGGACAGGTCCTGGTAGTCGCGCTCGGCGCGGTCGGAGTAGTTGTAGTACGCGGTCACCGAACCGGTCTCGCCGATCGGCTGCACCGCCTTGAGGCTGTACATGCGCTGCTGCTGCTCGCCCGAGCCCTTCCACTTGTCGGTGGTGCCGTCCACCGCGGACAGCGAGATGCGCGGGCCGTTGCCGCCGAGCGTGCCGGTGTCGAAGCGGCCGTAGATGCGGCGCGTGGAGTCGCTGCCGCCGGTCAGGTCGACGCGCGCGCCGAAGTCCGACGCCGGGTCGAGGGTGAAGAACTCGAGCGTGCCGCCCAAGTTGCTGGTCGAGGCCGTGCCGAGCGCGCCCGCGCCCTGCGACAGCGACACACGGCCGACGTCCTCGCTCGGCACCGCGCGGCTGATGTGCAGGCCGTTGTGGTTGCCGTAGGACATGTCGCCGAGCGGCACGCCGTCGAGCGTGAAGCCCATCTGGTTCTGGTTGAAGCCGCGCACCACGATGCGGGTCGACCACTCGTAGGAACCGAAGGGGTCGGCCGACTGGAAGTTCACGCCGGGCAGCTTCTCGATCGCCTTCAGCGGGCTGGTGCCGGCCGGCAGGTAGTCGATCTGCTCCGCGGTGACCTGCTGCTGTTGGCGCGCGACGCCGCGCGCGAAGATCACCACTTCCTCGAGTTGCGAGGCATCGGCGGCGGGGGCGGTGGCGGGCTGCTGCGCGCGGGCGGGCAGACCCGCGGACATCGCGAGGGCCGCGCCGAGCGCGGCGGTCAGGGACTTCATGAGGTGGGACTCCGGGACTGGATGAAGACGGGGAGGCGCATCGTGTCGTCGTCAGGTGACGCCGCCGTGAATGCGGTCTTGCAACGGCGTGACATCCGTCGCGCCGAAGGCGCACGCCGGCGCGTGCGACGCCGTCACGCTCGGTGATGTCATGGACCCGGTGATGTCATGCACCTGTCCCGGAACCGTCATGCCGCTGAGAAGGATGGCCGCGATAGTCCGTCAATGCGCCTCGCCCTGATCACGGACGCCTGGGAGCCGCAGACCAATGGCGTCGTCAGCACACTGCGTCACACTTGCCGCGAACTGGAAGCGCTCGGCGTCGAGGTGCTGCGCGTCACGCCTCAAGGATTTCCCAGCGTGCCGTGCCCGTCGTATCCGGAACTTCGGCTGTCGATGCCGCCGCGCGGCCACCTCGACCGCCTGCTCGGCGCGTTCCGGCCGGACGCGGTGCATATCGCCACCGAAGGGACACTCGGGCTCGCGGCGCGCGCGTGGTGTCTGCGCACCGGCCGCCGCTTCAGCACCGCCTACCACACCCAGTTCCCCGAGTACGTGCGGGCACGCTGGCCGATCCCCCTCGGCGTGTCCTACCGCTATCTGCGCTGGTTCCATGGCGCCGCCTCCGCGACCATGGTCTCGACGCCGACCATGCGTCGCGAGCTCGCGGGACGCGGCTTCCGTCGCTTGCGCCATTGGGGACGCGGCGTCGACACCGCGCTGTTCCGTCCGCAGCCGCGACCGGACGACACGCCGGTGTTCACCTGCCTCGGACGGGTCGCCGTCGAGAAGAACATCGAGACGTTCCTCGCGCTCGACCTTCCGGGACGCAAGGAGGTCATCGGCGACGGGCCCGCGCGCGCGGCGCTGCAGCGCCGCTATCCGGACGCCGTGTTCCACGGCACGCTGCGCGGCGAGGCCTTGGCCCGGCAGCTCGCGGCCGCGAGCGTGCTGGTGTTCCCGAGCCGCACCGACACCTTCGGCCTCGTGATGCTCGAAGCCATGGCCTGCGGCGTGCCGGTCGCGGCCTTTCCGGTCACCGGACCCGTCGATGTCATCACGCCCGGGGTCACCGGGGTGATGGACGAGGACCTTCGCCGCGCGGCGCTGGCCGCGCTCGCGCTCGACCGCGGCACCGTCCGCGCGCAGGCGCTCGGCCGTTCGTGGCGCGCCAGCACGCTCGAGTTCCTCTTCAACCTCGTGCCCGCCGAGTCTGCCGTGCGCGCCCGGGTCCGGAAGTGGCGCCATGCCGTCGCGGCGCCCTGAAGCCCCCCGGTAAAAACCTGTTGACGCCGCTGCATGAATATGCAGAATACGCGCACTTTTATGCAGACCGATGCCCTCCAATCCGGCCGACGGACCGCCATCCTGCGCTTGTTGCGCGGTACGCCCGTGCGCCGGCAAGAGGAGTTGGTAAGGCTGCTCCGCGAGTCGGGCCACGAGGTCACCCAGTCCTCGGTGAGCCGCGACCTGCGCGAGCTCGGCGTGCTCAAGGCCGGCGGGCGCTACCTGCCGCCCGATGCCGCGCCGCGGCCGCTCGACGATTTCGCCGCCTTGCGGCCGTTCGTGCGCGGCGTCGCCACGGCCGGCCCCTCGCTGACCGTGCTGCGCACCACCACCGGCTCCGCGCAGACCGTCGCCGCCGCGATCGACCAGGCCGAGTGGCCCGAGTCGGTCGGCACGCTCTCGGGCGACGACACGATCTTCATCGCCACCGCCGACGCGGCCGCCCAGGCGGCCCTGGTCGAGCGGCTGCGCACGCTCTTCCGCCTCTGACCCGACAACCCGGAACACCATGTCCCAGCCCATCGTCCTCGCCTACTCGGGCGGCCTCGACACCTCGTTCCTCGTGCCTTGGCTCAAGGAGCAGCACGGCCGCCCCATCATCACCGTCACCGTGGACACGGGCGGCATCGACGACGCCACGCGCGCCACGCTGCGCGAGCGCGCGCTCGCGCTCGGCGCCGTGGCGCACCACCAGATCGACGCGCGCGCCGATTACTTCGAGCAGGTGCTGCGCTTCCTGATCATGGGCAACGTGCGGCGCGGCAACCTCTACCCGCTCTGCGTCGGCGCCGAGCGCGTGATGCAGGCGCAGACCATCGCGCGCATGGCGCGCGAACTCGGCACCGGCAGCATCGCCCACGGCTGCACCGCTGCGGGCAACGACCAGGTGCGCTTCGAGGTCGCCCTGCGCACGCTCGCGCCGGAGCTCGAGGTGATCGCGCCGGTGCGCGACCGCGCCTTCAAGCGCCAGGAAGAGCTCGACTACCTCACGCAGCGCGGCCTGCCCGTGCCGCCGCACGGCGCCGCCTACTCCATCAACCGCGGCCTCTGGGGCGTCAGCATCGGCGGCAAGGAGACGCTCACCTCGCAGGGCAGCCTGCCCGACGACGCCTGGGTGCTGTCGCGCGACGCGTTCACGCAGCCGCTGCCGCCGCGCCGCGTCGTGCTGCACTTCGAGCGCGGCGTGCCCTGCGGCCTCGACGGCAAGACGATGTCGCCGGTCGCCGTCATCGAGGCGCTGGAGGCCATCGCCGGCCCCTACGGCATCGGCCGTGGCATCCACCTGGGCGACACCATCATCGGCACCAAGGGTCGCGTGGCCTTCGAGGCGCCGGCCGCCGAGGTGCTGCTCAACGCGCACCGCGAGCTTGAGAAACTGGTGCTCACCGCGCGCCAGCAGCGCATCAAGGAACTGCTCGCCAGCCCCTACGGCGACTGGGTGCACGAGGGGCAGCTGCTCGACCCCGCCTGCCGCGACATCGAGGCGCTGTTCCTGCAGTCGCAGGAGCGCGTCACCGGCACGGTGACGGTGCTGCTGCGCCCCGGTTCGGTGTTCGTCGAGGGCACGGATTCACCGTACTCGCTGATGGCCGCCTCGAAGGGCGTCTACGGCGAGGCCACCGGCGAATGGACGCCGGCCGATGCGCTCGGCTTCTCGCGCATCGTCGGCTTGCCGGGCATGTTCCATCATCGCGCGGGTGAACGCGCCGCACAGCAAGGCGCCGCCGGCGCCCAGGGAGACGCAGGGAAATGAGGACCATCGTCGTCGACAAGATCGCCTCCATCACCCAGGCCTGCGGCCTCGGCCACGAGGTGCGCATCGCCACGGACGACCTGCCCTCCGAGGAAGGCATCGTCGTGGTCGTGGAGATCCTCTCCTCCAAGGCGAACTACAACACCATCGAGCTCACCAGCGGCCGCATGGCCAAAGTGAACAAGGGCGACATCGTCGTGGGCGCGCTCGGCCACCGCAAGGCGCTGTTCGGCTACTCGGGGCACGTGCCGCCGAAGCTCGCCGCGGGCGACGTCATCCAGATGCTCAACATCGGCGGCGTGCTCGGCATCTGCGACTCGGCCAACCCCGACAAGGGCAAGCCCTTCGATTGCCGCGTGCTCGGCGTGGTGCTCACCTTCCCCTACCTCGGCGAGCGCATCGGCGTGCCGGCGCGCGCCGGCTACCGCAAGCTCGACCTCGCGGCGCCCCTCGACACGCAGGGCGTGCCGGTGGTCGCGCTCGCAGGCACCTGCATGGAGGCCGGCAAGACCGCCGCCGCCTGCGCCATGGTCAGCCGCATGCGCCATCGTGGCCTCGTGGTCGATTGCTTCAAGGCGACCGGCGTCTCGCTGCGCCGCGACATCCTCGCCATGGAAGATGCGGGCGCCCGCAATTCCATGATCTTCACCGACCTCGGCGTCATCACCTCGACGCCGGCGGTCGGCCCCGCGCTCACCCGCACCATGATCACCGAGCTCGCCGCCAAGAAACCCGACGTCATCGTGTTCGAGCTCGGCGACGGCATCCTGGGCGCCTACGGCGTCGACGCCATCCTCGATTGCGACGACATCCGCGGCGCGCTCACGGGCGTGGTGCTGTCGGCCAACGACCCGGTCGCAGCCTGGGGCGGCGTGAAGCTCATGCGCGAGCGCTTCAAGATCGAGCCCTGCGCCGTCACCGGCCCCGCCACCGACAACGCGGTGGGCGTCGACATCATCCGCGACCAGATGGGCGTGCCGGCGTTCAACGCGCTCACAGACGGCATCGGCCTCGGCGACCGCGTGATCGAGGCGATCGGCCTCGCCGCGAAGTTCCCGACCGCCCACTGAAGCACAGGGACTCCGCCTGCCATGTCACGCATCCCCATCCTGATCCTCGGCGGCACCGGCTATGTGGCCGGCGAAGTGCTGCGCCTCGTGCTCGGCCATCCGCAGCTCGAGATCGCGGGCGTCCTCTCCGACTCGCAGCCCGGTGAGCCGGTCGCGAAGGCCTTCCCGCACCTGGCGCCCGCGCTCGGCGACCTGCGCTTCGTGTCCGAGGCGCAGATCCTCGCGCTCGTGGCCACGCTTCCGGCCTGCGGCGTGTTCGCCGCCGCGCCGCATGGTGTCAGCGCCGCGCTGATCGACCGACTGCTCGGCGCCGCGGAGGCTGCAGGCACCCGCCCGCGCATCGTCGACATCTCGGCGGACTACCGCTATCCGACCGCCGAGGCCTACGCCGCGGTCTACAAGCATCCGCACGGCGCGCCCGAGCGGCTCGCGCAGTTCAGCTGCGCGGTGCCCGAGCACCTCGCCGCTGCGCCGACGCCGCACGTCGCGCATCCCGGCTGCTTCGCGACCGCGACGCTGCTCGCATCGGTGCCGCTGCTCGCCGCCGGTCTCGTGACGCCGACGCTGTTCGTGAGCGGCGTGACCGGCAGCACGGGCTCGGGCCGCAAGCCCGTGGACGGCACGCACCACCCGACCCGGCACAGCGATCTCTACTCGTACAACGCGCTCGTGCACCGGCACATCCCCGAGATCACGGCCTGCGCGGCGGCAGCCACCGGCGTCACCGCCGACTTCGCCTTCGTGCCGCACTCGGGTCCCTTCGCGCGCGGCATCCATGCCACGGTGCAGGCGACGCTCACGCGCGCTGCGGACACCGCCGCCGTGCTCGCCGCGCTGCGCGGGTTCTACGCCGGCTCGCCGTTCGTACGCGTCACCGACGGCGCGCCGCGCATCAAGGACATCGCCGGCAGCAACTACGCCACGCTCTCGGCGGCGGCCAACGGCCGCACGGTCGCCGTGATGTGCGCCATCGACAACCTCACCAAGGGCGCGGCCGGCGGCGCCATGCAGTGGATGAACCGCCTGCTCGGCCTGCCCGAGACCGCCGGACTCACCGCACCCGCAGCGGGGTGGACATGAGCCCGCCGGACCACCTCGCACCGGTCTTCGCGCAGTACGCCATCGAAGTGGTGGACGCCGAGGGCGTCTGGCTGCACACGCGCGACGGGCGTCGCGTGCTCGATCTCTACGGCGGCCATGCCGTGGCGGCGCTCGGCTACGGCCACCCGGGCTGGACGCACGCGGTGTCCGCGCAGGCGGCCGCCTGCAACTTCCAGAGCAACGCCGTGCCGATGGACGTGCGCGTGCGCGCGGCCACCAAACTCGCCCGCTTCGCCGGCGGTCACTTCGACAGCATCTTCTTCGTGAACTCGGGCGCCGAGGCCAACGAGAACGCGCTGCGCATGGCCTTCAAGATGACGCGCCGCACGCGTGTGGTCGCGGTCGAAGGCGCGTTCCACGGCCGCACCGCCGCCGCGGGCGCCGTGACCTGGGGCGCCGACAAGAAGTGGTACGAATTCCCGCGCGCGCCGTTCGAGGTCAGCTGGGTGCCGCGGCGCGACATCGCCGCCATCCCCGGCATCGTCGGCGAGGATGTCGCCGCGGTGATCGTCGAGCCGGTGCAAGGCGTCGGCGGCGCCTTCGACATGGGCGCGGAGTTCCTCGCCGCGCTGCGCGCGCGCTGCGATGCGGTCAGCGCGCAGCTCATCTTCGACGAGGTACAGATCGGCGTCGGCCGCAGCGGCCAGCCGTTCGCCGCCGACCTCTATGGCGTGCGGCCCGACATGATCACCACCGCCAAGGCGCTCGGCAACGGCTTCCCCTGCGGCGCGCTGCTGATGACCCCGGCGGTCACCGCCGCGCTCAAGCTCGAGGGCCTCGGCACCACCTTCGGCGGCGGGCCCATGGCCTGCGCAGCCATCGAGGCCACGATCGACGCGATCGAGTCACAGGACCTCATGGCGAACGTCCGGCGCGTCTCGCAGCACATCCGCGAGACCTGCACGGTGGGTCCGGTCGTGGGCCACCAGGGCGCCGGTTTCCTGCACGGTCTCATCTGCGACCGGCCGGCCAAAGAAGTGCAAGCCGCCCTGCTCGCGCGGAACATCCTCGCCGGCACGAGCGGCGATCCGCGCGTGGTGCGTTTGCTGCCGCCCTACACGCTGCGCGAGGCCGAAGTCGACCTGCTGCGCGCGGCCCTGGAGGACCTGTGAAGGACTTCCTCGACCTCGCCGATCTCGGCCGTGACGAGGTGCTCGACCTCCTCGCGCTCGCGCGCCGCCTCGAGGCGCATCCGGAACCGCGCGCGCTCGCCGGCAAGATCCTCGGCCTCGTGTTCTTCAACCCCTCGCTGCGCACGCTCGCCTCCTTCCAGGTGGGCATGCAGCGGCTCGGCGGCAGCTCGTTCGTGATCACCCCCGGCCAGGGGACCTGGCAGCTCGAGACGCGGCTCGGCGCGGTGATGGACGGCGGTTGCGCCGAACACATCCGCGAAGGCCTGCCCGTGCTCGCCTCGTACGCCGATGCGCTCGGCATCCGCGCCTTCGCCGAGGGCAAGGACCTCGCCGAGGACGTCGCCGAGACGCGTTTCAAGGCGATGGCGGCCGTGGTCGACAAGCCGCTCGTCAACCTCGAGTCGGCGATGAGCCACCCCTGCCAGTCGCTCGCCGACTGGAAGACCATGGACGAGCTCGCCGTGCCGCAGCGCGCGAAGTTCGTGCTGTCCTGGGCCAACCACCCGCGCGTCACGCCGCTTGCCGTGCCCGCCTCGACGGTGCACATGGCCGCGCACCGCGGCATGGAGGTGGTGGTGCTGCGCCCGGACGGATTCGCGCTGCCGCCCGAGGTCATGGACAAGGCGCACGCGGCGGCGGCGGCCTCCGGCGGCTCGGTGCGCGAGACCAGCGACCGCGCCGAGGCGCTCGCCGGTGCGCAGGTCCTCTACGCCAAGGAATGGGGCTCGACCACGCACTACGGCGATGCCGCAGGCGATGCCGCGCTGCGCGCCGGCCTCAAGGATTGGACCGTGCGCGAGGACTGGTTCGCCCGAGCGCAGTCCGACTGCAAGTTCATGCATTGCCTGCCGGTGCGGCGCAACGTCGCCGTCGCCGACGAGGTGCTCGACGGCCCGCGCAGCATCGTGCAGCGCGAGGCCTACAACCGCCTGCCCGCCCAGATGGCGGTGCTGCACCGCCTGCTCGCCTGACCGCCTGCTCGCCTGAAGGAGACCCGAACGATGATCATGCACCGTGCCGACCCTGCCGCCGTCATCCGCGCGTTGCGCAGCGCCGCACCCTACATCCGCCTCTACAAGGGCAAGACCTTCGTCGTGAAGGCAGGCGGCGGCGTGTTCGGTGATGCCGGTGCGACGCGCGCGCTGGTCGAGCAGATCGCCGTGCTGCACTCCCTCGGCATCCGCGTCGTGTTCGTTCACGGCGGAGGCCCGCAGCTCACCGAGGTCACCGAGAAGCTCGGCGTGCCGACCAAGATGGTCGAGGGGCGCCGCGTGACGGACGCCGAGTCGGTCGATGCGACCGCGATGGTGCTGTCGGGGCTCATCAACACCCGCATCCTCGCCGCCTGCCGCGAGCTCGGCATCCCGGCGGTCGGCATCAGCGGCGTCGATGCCGGCCTGATCCAGGCGCACAAGCGCGCGCCGGTGAAGATGCAGGGCAGCGACGAGACCGTCGACTACGGGTTCGTCGGCGACATCGACCACGTCGACACCGACGTGCTGCGCAAGCTGCTCGACAACGGCCTGATGCCCGTGATCTCGCCGCTCTCGAGCGACGAGACCGGCACGCTGCTCAACATCAACGCCGACACCGTCGCCGCCGCCATCGGCGCCGCGCTCGGCGCCGAGAAGCTGCTGCTCTGCACCGGCGCGCCCGGCATCCTCGCCGACATCAACGATCCGACCTCGGTCGTGTCCTACACCGACCTCGCCGGGCTCGCCAAGCTGCGCCGCGAGGGCCGCATCAACGAGGGCATGCTGCCGAAGGCCAAGGCCATCGAGAACGCCATCCAGGGCGGCGTGCAGCGCGTGCACGTCATCTCCTACAAGGCCCCCGATGCTATCCTCGCCGAGGTGTTCACCAACGAAGGCACGGGGACGCTCGTGGTCGCGGACATCGGCAAGCTCGCACCGGCGGAGCTCGCGGCAGGCAACGCCCAGCCGTGAGCCGCCTCTGGGACAAAGGCGCACCGCTCGACGAGCGGGTGCTCGCCTGGACCGCAGGCGAAGACCATGCGCTCGACGATCGCCTGGTCGCCTACGACGCGCGCGCCAGCATCGCGCACGCGCAGATGCTGCATGCGCAGGGGCTCCTGAGCGCACCCGACCTCGAAGCCATCGAGGACGGGCTCGAGGCGCTCGCCGCGGCGCACGCGCAGGGCGAGTGGCGCGTCGAGCTCGCCGACGAAGACGGTCAGACCGCGCTCGAGCGCCGGCTGACGGCGCGCATCGGCGCCGCCGGCGGTCGCGTGCACCTCGGCCGCTCGCGCAACGACCAGGTGCTCACCGCGCTGCGTCTCTACCTGCGCGATGCCGCCGAAGAGATGGCCCGCGGCGCCGAGTCCGTCGCGCAGGCGCTCGAGGCGCTCGCCGACCGCGAGGGCGATCTCGCGCTGCCGGGCTACACCCACATGCAACAGGCGATGCCGAGCTCCGTCGCGCTCTGGGCGGGCGGGTTCGCCGCCGAACTGCGCGATGACGCCGCGGGCTTGCGCGCGGCGCAACGCCGCATCGGCAAGAGCCCGCTCGGCTCCGCCGCGGGCTACGGCACGCCCGGACTGCCGCTCGACCGCGAGGCGACGCGCCAGGCGCTCGACTTCGACACGGTGCAGCAGCCTGTCACGGCCGTGCAGCTCTCGCGCGGCAAGGCCGAATCCCAGCTGCTCTTCGAGATCACGCTGCTGATGCAGGACCTCGGCCGCTTCGCCGCCGACGTCTGCCTGTTCTACACGCAGGAGTTCGCGTTCGTACGGCTCGACGACGCGTTCACCACCGGCTCCTCGATCATGCCGCAGAAACGCAACCCGGACGTGTTCGAGCTGCTGCGCGGCCGCACCGGCACCGCCCAAGGCTGCCTCGTCGAGGCGCTCGGCATCGTCGCCAAGCTGCCCTCGGGCTACCAGCGCGACCTGCAATTATTGAAGGCGCCGCTGTTCCGCGGCATCGACCTCGCGCTCGCCAGCACCGCGATCCTCGCGCCCGCGATCGACGCGATGGCGTTCGTGCCGGAGAACATCCGCCTCGATCCCTCGATCCACGCCGCCGAGCGCGCCAACCGGCTCGTCGTCGAGGAAGGCATCCCCTTCCGCGAGGCCTACCAGCGCGTCGGCGCGGAACTGCGCAGGGACGCATCGAGCGCGGAGGAGGGGCGGTGAGCGCACCTGCAGACCCGAAACCCCTCTGGTGGCCCGGCGTCACGCTGGAAGGCATGAACGCCCGTTCGGAGCGCACCTTGGTCAGTCACCTCGGGATCCGGATCACCGAGCTCGGGCCGGATTTCCTGCGCGGCACCATGCCGGTGGACGAGCGCTCGGTGCAGCCCATGCGCATCCTGCACGGCGGCGCCTCCGTGGTGCTCGCCGAGACGCTCGCGAGCGTCGCGGCCAACTGCACGATCGATCCCGCGCGCCACGCGGTCGTCGGCCAGGAGATCAACGCCAACCACGTGCGCGCGGCGCGCGAAGGCAGCGTGGTCGAGGGCACCACACGCCCCCTGCACCTCGGCGCCCGCAGCCAGGTCTGGTCCATCGACATCGTCAACGCGGCAGGGCAGCTCATCTGCGTGTCGCGCATCACCCTGGCGGTGATCGACCGCCCCGCCCGCTAGAGGAGATCGCCATGACCGACCCTGTCCCGTCGACCGCGTCCGGCACCGACCGTGCGCCGGATCCCTCGCTGATCAGCTACACCCACATCATCTACGCGCTGCACGCGTTGTCGGTGCTGATCGCGCTCACCACCGCGGCCTCGATCATCGGCAGCTTCATCTTCGGCCTGCCGTCGATCGTCGCCGTGGTCATGAACTACATGCGCCGCAAGGACGCCCAAGGCACCTGGATCGACTCGCATTTCCGTTGGCAGATCCGCACCTTCTGGGGTGCGGCCTGGGCGACGCTGCTGGTGTTCCTGCTGTCGGCGCCGCTGATGCTGGTGCTCATCGGGTTCCTCACGCTGCCGATCGGCATCGTGATCATCAGCCTCTGGCTCATCTACCGCGTGATCCGCGGCTGGCTCGCCCTGCGCGACGGCCGCCCGATGCCGGCATGATCGCCCGCATGGGCGACCGACATCGCGCCGACCGGCGCGGCCTGATCGGGCGCGGCCTGATCGGACGCGGCCTGATCGGGCGCGGCCTGATCGGACGCGGCGCGATGCTCGCGACGGCCACGGCGCTGCTGCTCGCCGGCTGCGGGCAGACCGGACCGCTGTACCTGCCGGATCGCGGTGAGGTGATGACGCGCCCGGCGCCGGCCACGACGCCCGCACCGCCCCCCGCGCCCACGCCCGCGCCGACTACGGCGACACCTGACGGCTCCGTCACCGCGCCCGCCGTGGCAACCCCGCCACCCGCACCCCCGCCCAAGCCCTGACCCGCACCGCCGACCCTCGGTTTTCCCCTACGGCAGTCGCCAGGGGCCGCGCGTACTCTGGGCGGGAAAACCGCCATGACTGCCCGTACCGCCCACTGCCCGCACCACCGGGCTCCGACCCGCACACGCTCCGCCCAGGATCGCCGTCGCCAGACGCGCGCGCTCGGGGCGCTCGCCGTGATGGGGATCGTGGTGGGGCAACTGATCCTTGCCTGCCACGACGGGGCACACGCTGCGGGCCGCGGCACGCTCGCCGCCGGCGCGGACCCGATCGCCGCGCTGATCGCGGCCGCCCGGTGCAGCACATTGGCCAGCCCCCCGGGCATGGCGCCGCCGGTCGACGACTCCGGCGACACGCCCAACTCCGGGTGCCTGCACTGCGCGGGCGGCCGTTGCCATGGGGCGGCGCGTCATACGACGGGCGGCACTTGGGCCGCGTTCGTCGCCTTGGACCTTGCGGCGCTGCTGCCGTGGAACGTCGGCAACAACGGTGCAGTGGCGTGGCAGACCGGCCACCCGGTGCGTGGACCGCCCTTGTGGGGGTTATAATCCCCCCGTCGACGCTCCTCCCATGCAAAGGAACTTGCCATGAACAATTCGAAGCTGACCCGCCGTCAGGTCTTGGGCGCCACCGTGCTCGGCCTGCCCGCCATCCCGGTCGTGGTCGAGACGGCCTTCGCGCAGGCGAAGCCTGCGGCCGCGCTGCCGGTGCTGAGCCCCACCGAACCCGCCGCCAAGGCGCTCGGCTACATCGAAGACGCCAAGAAGGTCGACGCGAAAGCGAACCCGAACTACAAGCCCGGCCAGATCTGCGGCAACTGCCTGCAGTGGGCCGACAAGGACCGCAAGGCTCCGCTCGCCAAGTGCAACCTCTTCCCGGGCAAGCTCGTGAAGAACCCGGGCTGGTGCAAGGTCTGGGTCAAGGCGCCCGGCACCTGATCGCGCGCTGACACGCTCATGACACGAGCCCGGGCAGTGGCCTCCCGCGCGCTGCCCGGCGCTCGTGGCTTGGCGTCCTTTCTCCTCGCGTTCGCGGCGCTGCTCGCGGCCGCCGGGTGCTCGCCGCAACCGCCGCCCGCACCCTTCAACTCCACCGAAGTCTCCGGCATCGACTACGGTCGCGGCCTCGTCATCGCCGACGACAACGGCCAGCCCCGCCGCCTCGAAGATTTCCGCGGCAAGGTCACGCTCATCTTCTTCGGCTTCACCGCCTGCCCGGACGTCTGCCCGACCACGCTCGCGCGGCTGCGCCAGGCCCGCGCTGCGCTCGGCCCCGATGCCGAGCGCGTGCAGATCGTGCTCGTCTCGGTGGATCCCGAGCGCGACACGCCGGAGCGGCTGCAGGCCTACGTGCGCAGCTTCGATCCGTCCTTCATCGCACTGCGGCCCACGCCCGAGCAGTTGGCCGCGGTCGTCAAAGCCTTCCACGCGATCGCCGTCAAGGTGCCGACCCCCGACGGTCGCGACTACACCATCGACCATTCGGCGGTGATCTACGTCTACGACCGCAGCAACCGCCTGCGCCTGATCACGCAACCCGATTTCAGCATCGACGGCTTCGCCGCCGACCTGCGCCGCCTCGCGCAGGAGTCCTGACCCGTGGCCGATGCCCGCGGGACGCCCGATCTCGTCCTGATCGACGGCTCGTCGTATCTCTATCGCGCCTTCCATGCGCTGCCGCCGCTGACCAGCCCGCAGGGCGAACCGACCGGCGCCGTGCTCGGCGTGCTCAACATGCTGCACAAGTCGCTGCGCGAGCAGGACGGCGCGCAGCTCGTCGTCGTGTTCGACGCGCCGGGACGCACCTTCCGCGACGACCTGTTCGCCGCCTACAAGGCGCACCGGCCGCCGATGCCCGACGACCTGCGCGCGCAGGTCGAACCGTTGCTCGAGGCCGTGCAGGCGCTCGGCCTGCCGCTGCTGCGCATCAGCGGCGTCGAGGCCGACGATGTCATCGGCACGCTCGCGCGGCGCGCCGCCGATGCCGGCCAGCGCGTGCTCATCTCCACCGGCGACAAGGACATGGCGCAGCTCGTCGGTCCGCACATCACGCTCATCAACACCATGTCGGGCAGCACCTACGACCGCGACGGCGTGAAGGCCAAGTTCGACGTCTGGCCCGAGCAGATCATCGACTACCTCGCGCTGGTGGGCGACAGTTCAGACGGCATCCCCGGCATCGACAAGGTCGGCCCCAAGACCGCCGCCAAATGGCTCAACCAGTACGGCACGGCGGACGCGCTCGTCGCGCACGCCGCCGAGATCCCCGGCAAGACCGGCGAGAACCTGCGCGCCGGCCTCGACACGCTCGCGCTGTCGCGCGACCTCGCGACCATCCGTTGCGACCTCGACCTGCCGCCGGAGGCCGCCGACCTCACGCGACGCCCGGCCGACGAGTCGGCGCTGCGCGCACTCTACACGCGATTGGGGTTCAAGAACCTGCTGCGCACGCTGAGCGGTGCGGAGCACGAAGGCACGGGGAGCGGCGACCCGGGCGACGACGCAGGGACGCGCCGCGACGCCTCCGCACGCCCGCCGGCCCTGCGCGACGCAGGGGCCGCCACGCCCGACGGCAGCGCGCTCGTCGCCGACCCCGCGCTGCTGACCGCGCCGCGCGACTACGAACTCGTGCTCGAGGAGGCCGCGCTCGGCCGTTGGCTCGACGCGCTCGCCGCCGCCGAGCTCTTCGCCTTCGACACCGAGACCACCTCGCTCGATTACATGCAGGCGCGCATCGTCGGCGTGTCGTTCTGCATCGAACCCGGGCGTGCGGCCTATGTGCCGCTCTCGCACGACTACGTGGGAGCGCCTGCACAGCTCGACCGCGACACCGTGCTCGCGCGCCTCAAGCCGCTGCTCGAGGCGGCCCGTCCCGGCAAGGTCGGCCATCACCTCAAGTACGACGCGCACGTGCTCGCCAACCACGGCATCACGCTCGGCGGCATGGCCTACGACACCATGCTCGAGTCCTACGTCTGGAACAGCGTCGCCACGCGCCACGACATGGATTCCGCCGCCGATCGCTACCTCGGCCTGAAGACCATCACCTACGAGGAGGTCGCGGGCAAGGGCGCCAAGCAGATCCCCTTCAGCCAGGTGTCGATCGAGACCGCGGGCACCTACGCCGCCGAGGACGCCGACGTCACGCTGCGCCTGCACCGCACGCTCTGGCCCGCGATCGCGGGCGAGCCGCTGCTGCGAGACCTCTACGAGAGGTTCGAGCAGCCGCTGGTGCCGGTGCTGCAGCGCATGGAGCGCCGCGGCGTGCTCATCGACCGCGACATGCTGCGCGCGCAGGGCGGCGAGCTCGCGCGCCGCGCCGAGGAGCTGAAGGCCGCCGCGCACGCCGAAGCCGGCACCGAGTTCAACGTCGATTCGCCGAAGCAGCTGCAGCAGATCCTCTACGAGAAGATGAACCTTCCCGTGCTGCGCAAGACGCCGACCGGCCAGCCCTCGACCGCCGAGGACGTGCTCGAGGAGCTCGCCGGCTCGTTCACGCTGCCGAAGCTGATCCTCGACTACCGCAGCATCGCCAAGCTGCGCAGCACCTATGCGGACAAGCTGCCGACGCAGGTGAACCCCGACACCGGCCGCGTGCACACCTCTTACCATCAAGCCGTCGCGCAGACAGGTCGCCTGTCCTCCACCGACCCCAACCTGCAGAACATCCCGATCCGCACGCCCGAGGGGCGCCGCATCCGCCAGGCGTTCATCGCGCCACCGGGACAGCTGCTGCTCGCGGCCGATTACTCGCAGATCGAGCTGCGCATCATGGCGCACCTGTCGGGCGACGCGAGCCTGATCGCGGCCTTCGAGGCCGACCGCGACGTGCACCAGGCGACCGCGGCCGAGGTGTTCGGCGTGCCGCTCGCCGAGGTCACCGCCGACCAGCGCCGCTCGGCCAAGGCCATCAACTTCGGCCTCATCTACGGCATGTCGGCCTTCGGCCTCGCGCGCCAGCTCGGCATCGGCCGCAGCGAGGCGCAGCAGTACGTCGACCTTTATTTTGAACGTTATCCGGGCGTGAAATCCTACATGGACCGCACGCGCGACCTCGCCCGCGAGGTCGGCTATGTGGAGACCGTGTTCGGCCGACGGCTCTACCTGCCCGAGATCCGCTCGCGCAATCGCGCGATGCAGCAGTACGCCGAACGCAGCGCCATCAACGCGCCGATGCAGGGCACGGCCGCCGACCTCATCAAGCTCGCCATGATCGCGGTCGACCGTTGGTGCGAGGACGAGGGCCGGGGCGAGGCGCGCCTGATCATGCAGGTGCACGACGAGCTCGTGCTCGAAGCGCGCACCGAGGCCGCCGACCATGTGGCGGAAGCCGTCCGCCGGTGCATGGTCGACGCGGGCCAGGGCGCGTTGCGGGTGCCGCTCAAGGTCGACGTCGGCCGCGGTGCCAACTGGGACGAGGCGCACTGATCATCTGTAGCGCCATCGCAACATCATCAGTCTTAACTGATTGATTTAAATCCATTTATTTTTTCGAAATTCCGGGAACCAATCGCCGCGCAGGGCGGTCTGACTACCCGAACGCGATGCGTTCCCCGCTTCTCCCTCCCTGAGCGGGTTCCCGGCCTTCTAGACCTGTGCCGGGTTTGTCTGCCCCGGCGTCCGAGCATCGGCCGCCGGGGTTTTTTTATGCGGGATCGCCGCCCGCGGCCGAGGGCCTGTGCGCCCCCGTCTCCCAGAGCCCCTGCAGCGCGCCTTGGGCTTCCTTGACCCCAAGCCCGCTGTGGGCCGAGAAGACCTGCGCCGTGGCCGCTCCACCGAGGGCCGCCCGGCTCTCGCGCAGCAGCGCGGCACGCTCTGCTTGGTTGAGCTTGTCGGCCTTGGCCAGCAACACATGCACCCCCCGCCGATCGGGGTACGCCCACTCGATGAGCGCGAAATCCTCGGCGCGCAGGCCGCGACGGGAATCGACGATCAGCACCAGCCCGCGCAGGCTCTCCCGCTCCCGGAGCGCCTCGAGGAGCGGCACCCACTTGCGCCGCTCGGCGGGGGGCGCCTCGGCATAGCCGTATCCGGGCAGGTCGACGATCCGGCGACCGGTGCCGAGCTCGAAGTAGTTGAGCAGACGGGTCTGGCCCGGGGTCTTGCTGGTGCGGGCCAGGGCCTTGCGCTCGGTGATGGCGTTGATCGCACTCGATTTGCCCGCGTTCGAGCGGCCGGCGAAGGCGACCTCCGCCCCTTGGTCGGGCGGGAACTGCGCGGGGGCGGCCACGCTCAGAAGGAAATCGGCCTTGGGGAAGCGTGACACCGCCATAGTGTAAACTGCGGCACCCCGGTTCGAACGTCTCGGAGCCAGCTCGATGTCCACCGCCCTGCCCCGCGCCACCCTGCTCGCCGCGCTCGCCGTCGCCACCCTCGCGGTGCTGCCCGCCACGGCCCGCGCCGATGCCGCCGCAGCGGCGGCCGCCCACGCCGAAGCCGGTGCCGCCAAGGCCGCCGTCTGCGCCGCCTGTCATGGCGCCAACGGCAACAGCGTGAACCCCGAATGGCCGAACCTCGCCGGCCAGGGCGTCGCCTACACCACCGAGCAGCTGAAGCTCTTCCGCGCGGGTCATCGCAACAACCTCGTGATGTATCCGCTGGCGATGGCCCTCACCGATGAAGACATCCGCGATCTGGCCGCGTACTACGCGCGCCAGACCCCGACCGGCCTCGAGGCCGATCCGGCGACGCTCGCGCTCGGCAAGCGCCTCTACCGCGGCGGCGATCCTGCGCGCGGCATCCCCTCCTGCACGGGCTGCCACGGCCCGAATGGTCTCGGCAACCTCACCGCCGGCTACCCGAAGCTGCGCGGCCAGCACGCCGCCTACACGATCAAGCAGCTCAATGATTACGCCACCGAGCAGCGCTACGTGAACGTCACCACGGGCGAGAAGACCCGCTCGCGCAACGGTCACATGATGGTCACCGTCAGCCAGCGCCTCACCGACGAAGAGAAGGCGGCGCTCGCCAACTACATCCAGGGCCTGCGCTGATGCGTGCGCTCGCGCTCGCGCTGCTCGCGATCGTGGCCACCGGCGCAGCGCCGCAGGCGGCCGCGCAGGCCGCCGCACAAGGCCCTGCCGCGGCGCGTCCCGCCGCGCCCGCCCGCGCGGCCACCAGCACGCCGATCCCCGCCAAGTGGCAGGCCGGCCGTCACTACCGCCTCCTCAACCCCTCCGTGCCGACCAACGTCGCGCCCGGCAAGGTCGAGGTCGTCGAGGTGTTCTGGTACGGCTGCGGCGCCTGCTACATGCTCGACCCCTACCTCGAGAGCTGGAAAAAGACCAAGCCCGCCGCCGCAGAGCTCGTCCGCCTCCCCGTCACCTGGAACGACGGCGCCAAGCGCCACGCCAAGCTCTTCTACGCGCTGCAGGCGCTGAAGCAGGACGGGCGCCTGCACACCAAGATCTTCGACACCATCCACCGCGGCGGCAACGGCCTCATCGCGCGCGACGACGCGGGCACGCTCGCCCTGCAGCGCGACTGGGCGAAGGCCAACGGCGTCGATCCGACGGCGTTCACCAGCGCCTGGAACTCCATGTCGGTCGACGTGAAGCTGCGCCAAGCCGAAGACCTCGTGCGCCGCTACCGCGTCGAGGGGACGCCCGCCATGATCATCAACGGCAAGTACTTCACCGATGTGACCTCCGCCGGCGGCGTGCCGCAGATGCTCGAGCTCATCAACGCCCTCGTCGCCTCGGAGACCCGCCGCTGAGACCGCGGCGCGCGTCCCTGCACCCGCGCGCATGATCAGCAGCTTCCTGCTCGACGACACCGGCCTGCACCGCAGCGAGGTCGCCCCGGGCGCTCCGGTGCCGGAGCGCACGCTCTGGATCGACCTGCTCGAGCCCTCCGCCGACGAGGAACAGCGCGTCGAATCGCAGCTCGGCATCGATGTACCGACCCGCGAAGAGATGCGCGAGATCGAGACCTCGAACCGCCTCTACGAAGAGGCGGGCGCGCTCTACATGACCGCGACCGTGGTCACCAAGATCGACACCGACCGGCCCGAGAGCGGCCAGGTGACCTTCATCCTCACGCCCGACACGCTCGTCACCAACCGCTATGCAGATCCGCTGCCGTTCCGCCGCTACATCGCCTATGCGGCGCGGCATGCGGCGCAGTGCACCAGCGCGATCGCCGTGCTCGCCGGCCTGCTCGAAGCGCTCGTCAACCGCATCGCCGACGTGCTCGAACGCATCGGCGGCGACATGGACACGCTGTCGTCCGAGGTGTTCACGGCACCCGCGCCCGGCATGCGCCGGCGCACCCGCGACTACCGCGCCATCCTCGAGCGCGTCGGCCGCGCGGGCGACCTCAACTCCAAGGCACGCGAGGCGCTCTCCAGCCTGTCGCGCCTGCTCGTGTTCCTGCAGCAGGCCGAGCACCCGCAGATGAACACCGAGATGCGCAACCGCCTGCGTACCCTGTCGCGGGACGTCACCCAGATGAGCGACCACGCCGGCTTCATCGCCTCCAAAGTGCAGTTCCAGCTCGATGCGACGCTCGGCATGATCAACATCGACCAGAACAACATCCTGAAGATCTTCTCGGTCGCCACCGTGGTGCTGCTGCCGCCGTCGGTGATCGGCGCGATCTTCGGCATGAACTTCGACCTGATCCCGACCTCCAGCCAGCCCTGGGGGTTCTGGGGCGCCATCGGGATGATGGTGCTGTCCGCCGTCGTGCCCTGGTGGGCGTTCAAGCGCTTGGGGTGGTTGTAGTTATAATGGCCGCGGGCGCCCGTAGCTCAGCTGGATAGAGTACTGCCCTCCGAAGGCAGGGGTCACAAGTTCGAATCTTGTCGGGCGCGCCACTCCCGGCCCGTCAGCCCCAACCATTGATCCGCGGCCAGGTGCCGAGCACCGTCTGGCCGTCGTGCACGACGTAACGGTCGTACATGGCCGCCGTCATGCAGGCATGGTTGGGCAGCACCCGGAATCTTTGACCGAGCGCCGGCAGCGGCGCAGCCTCCGGGACCGGCACGAAGCCGTGTTCCTGCGCCACATCCGCGACCTGCAGCGCGCCATCGGCCGGCGACGCCGCGGCGCCGTCGTCGAGCCCGCACAACACGCCGTAACCGCGGTCATGACCGGGGAGGGCGGCGGTGCCGCGGTCCTTCGACAGGGCCAGCCCGCCGGCATCGACCATGAAGCGCCGCGGCGCCTCCGAACGCGCGATGACCGACGTGAGCACCGAGACCGCAATGGCATCCGTATCAAGGCTGCCAAGACCTGCTTGGAACAGGTCGCCGAGCAGGTACACGCCTGCGCGGTATTCGGTGAGCCCGGCGCCGCTCCGGGCGTGGGCCAAGCCCGGCGTCGACCCGGCGCTGACACCGTGGCATTCGAGACCTTCCGCACGCAGCCGCCCGGCTGCCGCAGTCACCGCCCGCCGCTCATCCTCGGCGACCGCCGCGACGGCCTCGACCGACCGCGCGTCGTAGGACTGTCCGGCGTGCGTAGCCACGCCGGACAGCCGCAAGCCCTGGGCGCCGGCGATCCGGCGGGCGAGTTCCGGCAGCAGCGCGCCTTGCGGCGCGACACCGGTGCGGTGCTCCCCGCTGTCGATCTCGATCCACACGCCTAGCGGCTGTCGCGCACCCGCCGCGCGCCGGACGAGCTCGTCGACCATGTCGAGGTCGTCGACGAACACGGAAAACCGCGGTATCCGCGCCGCCAACGCCAGCGCCTGGTCGATCCGCCCCGGGGGCATGCACAGGGCGAGCTGGATGTCCGCGATGCCCGCCTCGGCGAAGTGCTCGGCCTCCTTGAGCGTGGAGACCGCGATGCCGCCGAAGTCCGGGTCGATGGCGAGCTGCGCCACCTGCCACGACTTGGTGGTCTTCATGTGCGGACGCAAGGCCACGCCCAGCTCGCGGGCGCGACGCAGCCCGAACGCGGCGTTGCGCCGCAGGCGATCGAGGTCGAGCAGCAAGGCCGGCGTCGGCAGGTCGGACAGGCGCATGCGCTCAGCCCTGGCCCGCGACGCGTGACATCAGCGCCCGGACCGCGGCGTTGGCCCGGTACCCCGCGGTGCCGAACTCGCGGTTGATCTCCATGTGGTTGCCCGGATCGGGGATGCGCTCGACGCGCAATCCCGCGCGTTGCAGCGCATCGCCGAACTGCGCCGCCTGTTCGCGCGCATCGACGCGCGACTCGGCGAACACGATCAACCAGTCGGGCGGGTCCTGCGCATCGACGTGGGCGATGGGCGAGAGCGTGCGCTGGCGGGCGGGATCCTCGCCGAAAGCGTCGCCGTAGAGCTTGCGGGCCAGCGGCCCGCGCAGGTTGAATTCATTGGAGACGTCGTAACCGGCACCGTCGAGCAGGATCACGCCGCGCACCGCAGCACGATCCGCGCCGAGATAGCGCCCGTCGGTCGCGACCAATGCCGCGAGGTGCGCGCCGGCGCTGTGCCCCATGATCAGGATGCGGTCCGGGTCGAAGCCGAGGCGCGCCGCATCTGCGCGCAGCGCGCGCAGACCGGCCGCGACGTCCTGCGCCTGCTCCTCGACCTGCGCATCCGGCAGCACGCGGTAGCCGACCGACGCGAACGCCCAGCCCGCCTCACCGAACCACTGCGGCTTGGCGCGCACCCGCTCCGGGCTGCCCATGCGCCAGGCACCGCCATGGATGTAGACCGCCAGCGGCGGCCGCTCGGCGGCGCCCCGATAGACGGTCACCACCTGCCGGTCATGATCGCCGTAGCGCAGGGTCGTCGGCGCCGAGGCCGCCGGTACGGCAGCACCGACTCCGGGGGCGGCGCCCAGGATCATGGTCAGGGCGGCCGTCACGGCGACCGGCAAGGCGAAATGGCGACGGCGGGGCGAGGGGGTCATGGTGTCCATCCGGTGGATCCGCGGGGTCGGGAGCAGGGTCGTCGGGAGCAGGGGTCGGGATCAGGGGTCACTGACCGGCTCGTGGGTCAGACCGGACGCACTGGAGTTCCGTTCCCCGCGATGGCCCCGCGATTGCCAAGCCCTCGCCCACTGCCCCATCATCGCATCCCCTCGCCCCCCTGCCAAAGGACCGACCGCCATGACCCTGACCCAGACGCTGTCCGCGTGGACCCCGCGCGCCTCGCGGCTCCTGCTCCCGCTCTTGGCCGTCGCCGCCACCCTCGCCGCCCCCGCCGCGCAGGCCAAGGCCCCCGAGGCCGGCCAACCCGCCCCCGCGTTCCGCCTGCAGGACCAGACCGGCGAATGGCGTTCGCTCGCGGACTATCGCGGCAAGTGGGTGGTGCTCTATTTCTACCCGAAGGACGGCACCCCGGGCTGCACCACGCAGGCCTGCGAGATCCGCGACGACATCTTCGCGTTCCGCCGCGCGAACGCCGTGGTGCTCGGCGTCAGCGTCGATGCCGTGGACTCGAAGAAAGGGTTCGCCGAGGAGAACAACCTGCCCTTCCCCGTGTTGGCCGACAGCACCACCGAGACCACCAAGGCCTACGGTGCGCTGACCAGCTACCCGCAGTACAAGCTCTACAACATCTCCCGCCGCGACACCTTCATCATCGACCCGCAGGGTCGCGTGGCACGCCGCTACGAGAACGTCAACGCCGAGGGCCACTCCAAGATGGTGTTGGCCGAGCTCGCCAGGCTGCAGAAATAGCCCCGGCGCGGCTATAATCCGCCCTCCGACCAGGCATACCAGGCAACACCGTGAGCAAGCAGGACTCCAAGTTCTTCAACATCTTCAGCCTCGTGCTGGGCATCCTCGTCGTCATCACCGTGGTGCTGTTCGCGCTGGCGCGGTCAGTGGGCAACAACACCCAGAAGACGCACCTGCTCTCCGACCCGAAGTACGTCGCGGCCGTCGAGACGCGCGTCGGCTCCGGGCGGGTCGCCGTCGCCGGACAGGACAACGCCGCGCTCGCCATCGCGCCGGCTGCGGGGGTCGCGCCGGTCGCGGCCGCTGCGCTGCCCGTCGATGGCCCCGCCGTCTACGAGACCGTCTGCGGCGCCTGCCACATCAACGGCATCGCCGGCGCACCCCGCTCGGACGACAAGGCCGCCTGGGCCCCGCGCATCGCGCAGGGCAGCGCCACGCTCTACAAGCACGCCATCGAGGGCTACCAGGGCAAGGGCGGCTACATGCCCCCGAAGGGTGGTCGCGTGGACCTGACGGACGACCTCGTGAAGGCGGCCGTCGACCACATGGTCGCCAAGGCGCAGTAAGCCGGCGCGGGTCACCCGCGCGATTTGCCCTGCACGGTCACCCGCGCGATCCGTCTCAGTCCCGGTCCGCGCCGAGCGCGCGCCGCAGCGCGAGCGCCTCGGCGAGGTGCGGCTCTTCCAGGACCTCCGACCCGCCGAGATCCGCCAGACTGCGCGCCACGCGCAAGCAGCGGTGACGCGCGCGCAGGCTGAGCGCCAGCGGTCCTCGGCCTGAGGCCAACATCCGCTGCGCGCCTGCCGAGACTCCCAACCGCTCCTCGAGCCCCGCGGCGGGCAGCGCGGCGTTCAGACAGCCCTGGCGCTGCCATTGCCGCTCGCGCGCAGCGGCGATTCGCGCACGCAGCGGCGCGTCGTCGCAGGGCGGCCGCCGCCGATGCTCCGCGAGCTCCGCCTCGCCCACCGCACCCAAGGCGACACGCAGGTCGATGCGGTCGAGCAACGGCCCCGAGAGCCGCGCACGATAGCGCTCCACCAAAGAAACCGGGCAGCGGCAAGCCGGGGCGCCGCCTGGCACCGCCGCTGTGCCGTGACGACCGCAAGGACAGGGGTTCATCGCCGCGATCAACTGGAACGCCGCGGGGTAGTCCGCGCGCTGCCCGGCCCGTGACACGCTGACCTGCCCGGTCTCGAGCGGTTCACGCAGCGCCTCGAGCACGCGCCGATCGAACTCCGGCAGCTCATCGAGGAACAGCACGCCGCGATGCGCGAGGGTGATCTCGCCCGGCCGCGCATCGCTGCCGCCACCGATGATCGCGCTCGCCGAAGCCGTATGGTGCGGCGCGCGGAACGGCCGCGGCAGGCGCGCCGCCGTGAGCCTGCGACGCGCGTCGGGGACCACACCGGCGATCGAGGCGATGAGGGCGACGTCCAAGGCCTCCTGCGGCTCGAGCGGCGGCAACAACGCGGGCAGCCGTTGCGCGAGCATGCTCTTGCCGCAACCGGGTGGACCGACGAACAACAGACTGTGGCCGCCGGCCGCGGCGACTTCGAGCGCGCGCTTGCCGAGCGTCTGGCCGCAGACGTCTGCGAGACGCAGCGGTGCTGCGGCGGTCTCCGGGTCGGCGTCACGGCCCATATCGCGGCCCATATCACGGCCCGGGTCATGGCCGGGGTCTCGGCCCGCCTCCGGCGCCGGATCGTCATCCGGGGCCGGCCGCCCTTCCAATTCCGCGCAGAGCGTCAGCAGGCTCGTGGCGGTGAGCGCACGTGCACCGGGAAGCCAACGCAGGTCGGGCGCGTTGCCGCGCGGCAGGATGAGGGACCGCCCGGCGCGAGCCGTTGCAGCGGCCGCCGGCAAGGCGCCGCGTACCACGCGGATCGCGCCGTCGAGACCCAATTCGCCCAAGAACTCGTGATCGGCGAGGTCGCGCTGCGGCCGCAGTTGACCCGAAGCGAGCAGGATCGCCACGGCCACGGCGAGATCGAAGCGTCCGCCGTCCTTCGGCAGGTCCGCGGGCGCGAGATTGACGGTGATGCGACCGGCGGGGAACTCGAACCCGGAGTTGACGAGCGCCGCACGCACGCGCTCCTTGCTCTCCTTCACCTCAGTGCCGGCGAGCCCCACCAAAGTGAAACAGGGCAGGCCTGCGCCGAGGTGTGCCTCGACCTGCACCGGCGGCGCGGTGAGCCCCACCTGCGCGCGGCAGGCGACGCGGGCGAGCGCCACGGCGATCGGCCCGGCGTCAGGTCGTCGGACCGGTCGTCGGGCCGGATGCCGGGCCGGACGGCAGGCGCGATTCGAGCTCGGCGATGCGGCGCTCGAGTTCCTCGAGCCGCGCCCGGGTGCGCTCGAGCACCCGTGACTGCGCGGTGAATTCGTCACGGGCGACGAGGTCGAGGCGCGCGAGGTTGGCGCGCAGCACCGCCCGGAAATTGGACTCGAGGTCCTGCTGCATGCCGCGCACGGCGGGCGGCACGCTTTCCATGAGTCGGCGGGCGAGTTCGTCGATGCGGAATTCCATGTTGTCGTCCTCCGGTCGGGGTGTGCGCGACGCCGCGCGGTGCCCTGCCCCTTAATGACGCAAGGGGCCGGCAGCGTGTGGCCAAAACGGTGCAGGAAAGGCGGTCTGCGGTACCGACGAGGCCGGAAAAGCCCTGTTTCGCCGCATCGGGGGCGATGGCACGGTTTCTGCAAACCCTCTCACGCCCAGCCGACATGCGAAGGATAGCGCGCTTGCGGTGAGGAACGAGAGCGGCATTTGTGCCGCGTTCGTCTCGAAACACGGCCCCGCCGCAGGGGCGGGGATGGCGATGAAGATGATCACCGCGATCATCCGGCCCCACAAGCTCGACGACCTCGAGCAGGCGGTGGCGCGGATCGGCGTGCAGGGGATGACGGTGACCGAAGTGCGCGGCTACGGCCGGCAGCATGGTCATCTCGAGGTGTACCGCGGGGCGGAATACCTCGTCGAGTCCGCTCCCCGCATCCAAGTGCAGATCGCGGTCGACGAGACGCTCGTCGAGCCGTTGGTCGAGGCCATCGCGAACGTGACGCGCACGGGCAAGGTCGGCGACGGAAGGATCTTCGTCGCCGGGCTCGGACAGGCGATCCGCATCCGCACCGGCGAGACCGGCGTGGCGGCGACATGACACAGGCGACCCCGGGAGACACCAAGATGACCCAGAAGACCTCGATCACTCGCAGATGGACAGCCGCCGCTGTCGGCGGCGCCGCGGCGCTGTCCGCCGCACTGGCCCCTGGCCTCGCGCTCGCGCAGGACGCGCCGGTGCCTGACAAGGGAGACACGGCGTGGATGCTCGTCTCCACGCTGCTCGTGGTGCTGATGACCCTCCCCGGCCTCGCGCTCTTCTACGGCGGCCTGGTGCGCGCCAAGAACATCCTCTCCGTGCTGATGCAGGTGATGGTCGGCTTCTCGCTGATCGTCGTGCTGTGGTGCATCTACGGATATTCTTTGGCCTTCACCGAGGGCAGCGCCTTCATCGGCGGCGGCGGGCGGCTCTTCATGGACGGCCTGTTCGACCCGGCGACCGGCACGTTCTCCATGGCGGCGACCTTCAGCAAGGGCGTCTACATCCCCGAGATCGTCTTCGCCGCTTTCCAGGCGACCTTCGCGGGCATCACCTGCGCACTGATCGTCGGCGCCTTCGCCGAGCGCATGCGCTTCGCGGCGGTGCTCGTGTTCATGGTGATCTGGTTCACCATCTGCTACCTGCCGATCGCGCACATGGTCTGGTTCTGGATGGGCCCGGACGCGTACACCTCGGCCGAAGTCGCCGGCGAGATGACCGCCAAGGCCGGCCTGCTCTGGCAGTGGGGCGCGCTCGACTTCGCAGGCGGCACCGTGGTGCACATCAACGCCGGTGTCGCGGGCCTCGTCGGCGCCTACATGGTCGGCAAGCGCGTCGGCCTCGGTCGCGAGCCGATGCCGCCGCACAACCTCGTGCTCACCATGATCGGCGCTTCGCTGCTGTGGGTCGGCTGGTTCGGCTTCAACGCCGGGTCCGCCCTCGAGGCAGGCAACTTCGCGGGCCTCGCGTTCCTCAACACCCTGCTCGCCACCGCCGGCGCCGTCGTCGCCTGGTCGGCGGCGGAATGGATCCTGAAGCGCCACGCCTCGATGCTGGGCGCGGCCTCGGGCGCGGTCGCAGGCCTGGTCGCGATCACGCCTGCTGCCGGCAACGTCGGCCCGATGGGTGCGCTCGCGATCGGCCTCATCGCCGGCGTGATCTGCCTCTGGGGCGTCACGGGCCTCAAGCGCCTGCTGAAAGCCGACGATTCTCTCGACGTGTTCGGCGTCCACGGGATCGGCGGTATCGTCGGTGCGCTGCTCACCGGCGTGTTCAACAACCAGGCGCTGGGCGGCCCCGGCCTCGTCACCGACTGGGTGACGGCGAGCGTCGGCTCGAACGGCATCCTCGCCCAGGTGCTCATCCAGGCGAAGGCGGTCGGCGTGACGGTGGTGTGGTCCGCGGTCGCAGCGTTCATCGCCTTCAAGATCGCCGACCTCGTGGTCGGGCTGCGCGTACCGGAGGAATCCGAGCGCGAAGGCCTCGACACCACCGAGCACAACGAGCGCGCCTACACCAGCTGATCGGGCGCCCGACAAATCCCCTGTGGTGTCCGACTTCAGCCCCTGACACCCACCCCCTGGGGCGGCGATCGCAAGATCGCCGCCCTTTTTCTTTCCCCATGACCGCGGCGATCGCACGCTCGTCGCCCGTCCTCTTCGCCTGCCGGGGCGCCTGTTAAGATGGCCCTATGCGGACAGGATTCCTCGGACTCGGCGCCATGGGCGCCCACATGGCGCGCAACCTGCACCGCGCCGGGCTGCTGCAGGGCGTCTGGAACCGCAGCACGGCACGCGCCGCGGAACTCGCGACCGAGCTCGGCTGTGCCCATGCCGCCACGCCGGACGCCCTCGCCTCGCAATGCGACGTGCTCGTGCTCTGCGTGTCCGCGGACGACGACGTGCTCGAGGTCGTCCGCGCGCTCGCGCCGGGACTGTCGTCGGGCAGCCTCATCATCGACTGCTCCACCGTGTCGTCCGCCACCGCGCAGGCCGCCGGGGCGCTGGTCGCCGCGCGCGGCGCCGCGTTCCTCGACTGCCCGGTGAGCGGTGGCGTCGAGGGCGCCCGCCAAGGCACCCTCGCCGTCATGTGCGGCGGCGACGCCCGCGATTTCGAGCGCGCACGCCCGGTGCTCGCGGCGATGGGCAAGACCCTGAGCCTGTTCGGGCCGATCGGCGCCGGCCAAGCCACCAAGGCCACCAACCAGATCATGTGCGCCGGGATCATCCGCGCCGTTGCCGAGGCCATGGCCTTCGCGCGCGCGCAGCGCCTGCCCCTCGATCAGGTCGTCGATACTTTGGGCAAGGGCGCCGGGTCGTCCTGGTACTTCGTGAACCGCGCTCCCAACATGATCCGCGGCGCCTTCCCTGCGGGGTTCCGTGTCGCGCTGCACGCCAAGGACCTGCGGATCTGCCGCGACATGGCGGCGGCCTGCGGCGTGTCGCTGCCCGTCGTGGAAGATGTGCTGCGCGAATACGAAGAGCTCATCCGCCGCGGCCATGGCGACGAGGACATCTCCGCGATCTACCGCCTGAAACAAGAGCTCTTCGAACAGGCGCCGTTCAGCAACCCGCCGCCCGAGACGATCGCCGCGCTGCTGCGCCGCGTGCGTACCATCGCGATCGTCGGCCTGAGCGCGGACCCCTCGCGACCGAGCCACGGCGTCGCGCGCTCGCTGCAGCGCTTCGGCTATCGCATCATCCCGGTGACACCCGGTGCCGCGGAGATCTTGGGCGAACGCTGTGTGCCGTCGCTCGACCGTCTGGGCGAGGTGCTGGCGCCGGGCGAACACGTCGACTTGGTGGACGTCTTCCGACGGCCGGAGCACGTCGCCGCGATCGTCGATGACTGCATCCGCCTCGGGCTTCCAGCGTTGTGGCTGCAGGACGGTGTCGTGGATTCCGCCGCGGCCAGCCGCGCGCGGGCCGCCGGCCTCTTCACCGTGATGGATCGCTGCGTCTTCCGCGACCGCGCCGCGCTCGGCACCTGAGGAGCGATAGGCGCGTGGCCGACCCGACCCGATCGCGAGCGTTCACCAAGATGCACGGCCTCGGCAACGACTTCGTCGTGTTCGAGGCGGATGCCGACGCCGCCCTGCCCTCTGCGGCCGCTTGGCGCCGGCTCGCAGACCGGCACACCGGCATCGGCTTCGACCAGGCGCTCGTCGTCCTGCCTCCGCGCCGCGACGACACCGACGCGTATTGGCGCATCTTCAATGCCGACGGCAGCGAGGTCGAACAATGCGGCAACGGCGCACGCTGCGTCGCCGAATGGCTACGGCTCGCGGGTCGTGCGGGCGATGCCACGCGGCCGCTGCGCCTCGAGAGCGCGGGCGGCGTCATCGAGGCGCGTTTCGTCGCGCCCGGGGTCGTCTCCGTCGACATGGGCGTGCCGCGCTTCGCCGACCCCGCCGAACGCAGCGTCGATGTCAGAGGCGAGACGGTCGCGTTCACCCAGGTCTCGATGGGCAACCCGCACATCGTGCTGCGCGTGG
>Ga0315903_10001101_pt1 | contig 41003 bp, 40 predicted proteins | sample LakEriMetagenome_7_FD_203524 | JGI IMG/M metagenome (GOLD analysis project Ga0315903, IMG submission 203524) | Freshwater fungal communities from buoy surface, Lake Erie, Ohio, United States - Buoy 2 MA119 | ecosystem: Environmental > Aquatic > Freshwater > Lake | place: USA: Lake Erie, Ohio... | reverse complement strand
CTGCGAAACTTTCTAATTTAAATTTAATAGTGCCAAGTAATAATACTGCGCGAATACAAGAAGCTCATATTTTTTTATCTCACTATATTTTTGAAGAGGTGGAAAATAATATTTTTTAAAAATATATAAATATGAAAAAAAATGTTTTTATTACGGGCTGCTCAAGAGGAATTGGTAATGAAATTTTAAAAAAATTTAGTTCTAGCGAATATTCCATTCATGGAATGGGAATGAAAAAAAGAAAATATAATAATTTTGAATATTATAACGTTGATTTATCAAAAATTAGTAATATTTATAATTTTAAAAAAATAATTAAAAAATTACATATAGATATTTTAATTAATAATGCTGGAATAAATAAAATTAATTATTTTCATAAAATTAGTGAAAATGAATTTAACAAAGTTTTTAATGTGAATTTTATGTCAGCATATCATTTCTCTCAGGCAGTTATTCCTGGAATGATAAAAAAAAAATGGGGTAGAATCATAAATATATCATCTATATTTGGCGAAGTTACCAAAGAAAAGAGAAGCAGTTACAGTATAAGTAAATTTGCATTAAAATCGCTGACTAAATCTCTGGGAATAGAATATTCAAAATATGGTATTTTAACAAATTCTGTTGCACCAGGAGTGGTTAATACTGATCTTACCAAGAAAATATTAACTCTTAGTGATAAAAAAGACTTTTTAAATAAAATCCCGATAGGAAAGTTTGCTGAGCCAAAAGATATAGCAAGTCTAGTTTATTGGTTAGCTTCATCAGATAACAAATATGTTACAGGTCAGCATATTTTAATAGATGGTGGTTACACACTTCTATAATGCTTATCACCTCAAATTTAAAAAAATACAAAGTTTCTTTTTTTAAAAAAAAACTTAGTATCAAAAAAATTGAAAATTCAATTCAAATTGTTGATAAAAATATTTTTTATATATATAAAAAATTATTTAAAAAAAAAAATAAAATTATTTTAATAGACGCAAAAGAAAAACAAAAAGATTTTTTATATATTTCAAATGTTATAAAAAGAATTCTTGAACTTGATGTAAAAAAGAATACTACCATAATAGTTGTTGGAGGTGGAATTATTCAAGATATCTCTTGCTTTATATCCTCTATTTTGTTTAGAGGATTAAAATGGGTTTACTATCCTACAACACTTTTGTCACAAGCCGATAGTTGCATTGGTTCTAAAAGTTCCATTAATTTTCAGTTTAAAAAAAATCTAATAGGAACATTTAATCCTCCAGATAGCATATATATTAATTTTAATTTCTTAAATTCTTTATATAAAAAAGATATTCATTCTGGCATAGGAGAAATACTTAAATGCGCAATTATTAAAAATAAAAATAAATTTATTAAAGATAAGGATAGATATATAAAACTTATATTAGAAAACAAAGGTATCAACAATTTTATTGTAGATTCTTTGCTGACAAAAAAAAAGATTATTGAATTAGATGAATTCGATAAAGGTCCTAGAAAAATTATGAATTATGGTCATACATTTGGACATGCTTTAGAAGCGGTAACTAAATATAAGATACCTCATGGAATTGCGATAACAATTGGTATGGATTTAGCTAATTATATATCCAAAGAATTAAGGTTTATCACGAATGTAGATTTTAACAAAATACATGAGGTATTATTTTTGAATTATAAAAATTTTCATAAATTTAAAATTAATTTATTAGATTATTTTAATAAATTAAGTAATGATAAAAAAAATACAGAAATAAATTTCTTTAATTGTATTTTGTTAAAAGATAATAATTTAATTTTAAAAAAAATGGCATTAGACAATCGATTAAAAACTTATATAAAAAATTTTTTTAAAATGATTAATTAATGGAATTTTTAAGATTTTTAATGGCGGCTAAACCCATATTCTTTATAGATTCTGCAGTGCTACCACCAATATGTGGAGTACATATTATATTTTTTAGTCTTAGTAATTTTTTTTTATAATAAGGTTCGTTTTGATACACATCTAGTGCGGCACCCAATATCTTCTTGTTTTTGAGATAATTATAAAGGTCTTGTTCATTAACAATCCCGCCTCTTGATGTATTTATTAAAAAACTACTTTTTTTCATTAGTTTTAAGTATGATTTATCAACTAAATTCTTTGTTAAATTAGTTAATGGAGTATGTATAGTTATAAGATCTGAAACTTTAAATATTTTTTTTTTAGTAGAAAATTTTAATTTAAATTTTTTACATTTTTTTTTGATATTAACAATATCATTAACTAGAATTTTGCATTTAAATGGCTTTAGTAATCTCACAAGATCTGTACCGACATTGCCTAATCCAATTATTCCGATAGTTTTGCCAGAAATTTCAGTACCAATATTTATTTTCCAAATACCATTTTTGAGATTTTCGCAATTATTTTTAATATTTCTAAATAAAGAAATTGATAAGGCTAAAGTTAATTCGGCAACTGATCTTTTATTAGTTCCTTTAGAATAAACAATTTTTACTTTATGTGCATCAGCTGATTTAAAATCTATATTATCTATACCAACGCCATATTTTGAGATAATTTTTAATTTTGGACAATATTTTAAGATATCAGAATTAATTTTTTCAAGACCCACAATAGCGTAGTCACTATTTCTTAAGAAATTAATTAAATTATTTTTATCTAGTTTTTTTCCAGTTTTATTAAATCTAAAATCTATGCCTCTGATTTTTTTTACTTCATTTATTAAATATTTATTTTTTGAGAAAGAGGTAGATGTTATACTACATATTTTTTTCATTCGTTTTTATAAATTTTTTCAACTAATTTTAATGTTTTTAAAGCATCAATGCTACTTCCGTTAATAATCTTTGTTCCGTATTTAATTGCTTTAATAAATTCTAATATTTCTAATCTCCACGAATTATCATTTTTATAGATTTTTATTAGTGTTTTTGAAGACATTTTATGTTTTGAGACATTATTGTTTTTAGCATAAATTATTTTCTCAGGTCTATAGCTTCCTGTTGGTGTATTAAGGCCATCAAGAATTAAATATCCATTAGTAAAGTAAAATTCTAATAGAAATTTGTGTTTCCATTGTGTTGCAGACGAATGCAACATCGCAGTAATATTTTTTTTGCCCTTCATTATTATGAATGCATTATCTTCATTTTCAATTTTCCAATAATTATTATTTATAAATGATTTAACATGACTAAAATTTATTTTTGAAAGATAGGTTACTAAATCTAACATATGTATTCCTTGATCTAAAAGAATTCCTCCGCCTGAGTACTTTTTATAGTTTCTCCAATTCAAATGAAAATCTACATCTCCGGGTTTCCCATAAACACCTCTTAACCACATTGGTTTTCCTAATATATTTTTATCAATAATTTTTTTTGCTTCTATAACTGAAGAATGATAACGATGGTTAAATCCATATTTTAAAACTATTTTTTTTTCTCTCTCTAATTTTATTACAGATAAAAGTTCTCTTGTTGAATTAGCTCCTGGTTTTTCACAAAAAACGTGTTTTTTTTTATTTATTAACGCTTTGGTATAGGACGATAAATATTTATTATAAGTACAGATGAAAGCAGCATCAATATTACTTTCTAAAAATTTTTTAAATGAATTTGTTGTAATTATTTTTTTATCAATATTTTTAATAGGATTTTTTTCACAGATGGAAACAATTTCGACACTCTTAATTTTTTTTAATATATTATATCTAATTTTTCCAACTTTACCAAAACCTACAATCCCAATTCTAATTTTTTTCCCCATAATACAAATATGCCTTTATAGATTTTGGGCATTTGAATAATTAATAATTTTTTGTAGCTATGCTTTTCATTATGTGTATTAAATTTGTTTTTAACTATATTATTTAACGACAATTTTTAATAAATATAAATAAATAACATAATTAAAATCTAGAGTAACCTAATATTATGAAAATCAAAATATCCTTTATAGGAGCTGGAAAAATTATTCGCGAGCACATTAAGGCTTTTAGTACTATAAAAAATGTTGAATTGTCAGGACTGTATAGTAGAACATTTGAAAAAGCTAAAAAACTATCGCAAGAATTTAAGATTAAACATACTTGTTTTTCCGTTGAAGATTTGTTTAATAAAACTAAATCAGATTTAGTAGTTATCGGAGTACCAATAGAGAGCACAAAAGAAGTTTGTCTAGATTCAATCAAATTTCCTTGGAAATGTTTAGTTGAGAAGCCTCTTGGCTTAAATTTGAAAGAAACTACTGAAATTAAGAAAAACGTTAATAGTTATAAGATTTATCTAGCATTAAATAGAAATTATCTTAATTCTACTTTGCAAGTCAAAAAACTTTTGAAAAATGACTCTTCAAGAAGAATAATTTTTTTATTTGATCAAGAAAATACTGTTGCAGCCAGATTTTATCATTCTAAAAGAGTAATTGATAATTATATGTTTGCAAATTCAATTCATATTATTGACTATTGTAGAATATTTGCGAGAGGTAAAATAAAGAATATTAGTAATATATTTTCCTTAAAAAAAGATAATATTAAAATTTTTTCAAAAAAAATATTTTTTTCAAGCGGAGATATCGCTATATATAATTCAGCTTGGAATAGACCTGGACCATGGTCGGTTGATATAAGTACCAATAAGTATTTTTTTAATATTAAACCTTTAGAAAAGGTCTTAATTCGGTCTTTTGATAAAAATCAAGATTTTCAGTTAGCATCAGATAATGATGATAAAAAATTCAAACCAGGTTTTAAAAAGCAGGCTTTAGAAATGATTAAATTGATAAATAAGAAGAAAAATATTGTACCAAATATCAATGACGCTCTTTATACTGCTAAATTAATTCAAAGACTTTATAATAATTAAATAAAATTATTTTTTATGAAAAAAAAAATTTTAATTACAGGATCAGAGGGATTTATTGGGTCTCATGTAACGGAATTTTTGATAAAAAAAGGATATAGAGTAAAAGCTTTTATACTATATAATTCATTTAGTTCATTAGGTTGGTTAAATAATATTGATCCTAAATTAAAAAAAAATATTGAGTTTTTTTTTGGAGATGTAAGAAACTTTGACTCAGTTTATAACGGCATGAAAGGTTGCCATGCTGTAATTCATTTAGCAGCTCTAATAGGTATTCCTTATTCTTATTTAACGCCCGAAAGCTATATTGATACAAACGTAAAAGGAACATTAAATGTTTTGCAATCAGCCAAACAATTAAAACTTTCTAAGATTATAATAACTTCTACAAGTGAAGTTTATGGGACAGCGCAATATGTTCCGATAAATGAAAGTCATCCTATAAATCCTCAGTCCCCATATGCAGCATCTAAAGTTTCAGCTGATGCCTTGGCGACGTCTTTTTATAAATCTTTCAATATGCCAATTGCTATTATCAGGCCCTTTAATACATTTGGACCACGGCAATCTAATAGAGCAATTATTCCAACAATTATCAATCAACTTATAACAAATAAAAAATATATTAAATTAGGCAATTTAAATCCAACAAGAGATTTTTCTTATGTAGAGGACGTTGCTAATGCATTTTACAAAGTTTTGATTGCAAAAAAAAGCATAGGTAGAACTATAAATATCGGAAGTAATTTTGAAATTTCAATTAAAAAAATAGTTTATTTAGTTTTGGATATTTTAAAAATTAAAAATATAAAAATTATTCTTGAAAAAGTGAGAGTGCGAAAAAAAACCAGTGAAGTTTATAGATTGTATTCAAGTAATTTATTAGCAAAAAAAATTATTAAATGGTCTCCAAAGTTTTCAAAATCAAGAGGATTTTATTTAGGTTTGAAAAAAACTGTAGAATGGTATGTGAAAGAAAAAGATACAATAGATAGTAAAAATAAAAAAACTACCTATGATATCTAGTAATCAGCCACCAATTATTATGATAGTTGGAGCTGGTAATATTGGGAAATGGCACATTCAATCGATTTCAACTCTAAAATTTTTATGCAAAATATTCATCATTGATAACAACGAGAAGAATTTATTATATTCAAAGAATTTTTTTAATAGAAATAGTATTAATATAAAGAATGTTTTTTTTTTAAAAAATATTCCAAAAGTTAATAAAAAAATTGACATTTTAATTATAGCTACGAAGTCTGACAATAGAGCATTTGTCCTAGAAAAAGTTTTGAAAAATAACTTTGTTAAGTCAATTATTTTAGAAAAAATTGTGGCTTCAAGCCTTAGTGATCTTAATAAAATAAAAAAATTAATTACTTTTTTTAAAATAACAAGTGTTTATGTAAATTGCCCAAGAAGATTATTTCCATTTTATATAAAATTAAAAAAATTAATAAATAATAATAATGTTAATATGGAAGTTACAGGGGTAAACTGGAACTCAACATCTAATTTAATTCATTTTTTAGATTTATTTTGTTTCTTAAGTGGTTTGAAGAGTTTAAAGTTAGTAAATTTTTTGTTTGATAAAAAAAAAAAAATTATAAATAAATTTATATATTATACAGGAGAATACAAATTTTCTAATAATAACTGCATTTTAAAAATAAGCGATAAATTAATCAAAAATAAAAAAGTTGATGTAAAAGTTTTAATTGAAGGAAAAAAAATTAATTATACTATTATGGAACAAAAAAGGTTATATATAAATAATATCACTAATAGAAATTTTAAATTTAATTTTATTAATCAAAGCAAATTAACATCGAAGATTGTTCGTTCTTTGCTAAATAATAAAAAAGTTGGTCTAATAAAATTTCTAGACTCCATTAATCATCATAAAATTATTATAAAGATTTTAGAAACTTATTTAAAAAAAAATAGGATCAATAAGAAATATTTTATTACTTAAATGCAAAAATAGTTAATTTAAAAAAGTATTTTTTAAGATAAATTTAAAATGAAAATTATTTGCACAATTTGTGCCAGAAAAGGATCTAAAGGGGTCATTAATAAGAATATAAAAAAAATAAATGGGAAAGAATTAATCTATTACACAATAAAACAAGCGGTCAAAAGTAGAATTTTTGATAAGGTTGTTGTGTCTTCTGATTCAAAAAAAATTTTAAAGTTGTCCAAAAAGTTTGGTGCTGATTTTGTTTATTTAAGAAATAAAAATTCTGCAAAAGATAACAGCCCAAAAATTCCTGTAATTAAAGAATTAACTAAGGCTTCTGAGTTATTTTATAATACAAAATTTGATTTTATTATGGACTTGGACGTTACATCTCCATTAAGATCGATTTCTGACATAAAAAAATCATACAATTTTTTCAAATCTAAAAAAGCTGACATTTTATTAAGTTGCTGTGTATCAAAAAAGAGCCCATATTTTAACATTGTAGAAAAAAAAAAAGGTAAAATTTTTACATCAAAATTTATTAGTAAGTCCATTACCAGAAGACAGGACGCTCCAATAACTTATGACTTAAATGCATCAATATATATTTGGAAAAGAAAGATTTTAGAAAATTGCAAAACATTATATACAAAGAGAACAGTTTTATTTGTAATGCCACAAGAAAGATCTATTGATATTGATACAAAATTTGATTTTAGAATTGTTAAATTTTTTTTAAAAAAAAATGTATAGTTATAAAAATATTTTAAATATTAATAAAAAGAAAATCTTCATCGTTGGGGGATTGGGTCTTATTGGATCTGAAATTTCTAAGTGTTTTATTCAAAATAGTGCAAATATAGTAATAATTGATAAGGCTTCAAATAAATTTAATAGTAGTTTTAAGAGATTTCGTAATGTTAAGTTTGTTTATCTAGATCTATCAGACATTACAAACTTAGAAGATAATTATGAGTGCATTATAAAAGAACACGGAGTTCCGAGTATTTTTATTAATTGTAGTTATCCTAAGTCTAATTTTTGGGAAAATAAAAATAACTTTGAGGATATCACGCTTAATATTTTAAGAGAAAATATTGACAGCCATCTTTTGTCTTATGTGTGGTTGTCTAAAATTACAGCTAAAAAAATGAAAACTAAAAAAATAGCTGGTAGTATAACTAATTTTTCTTCTATTTATGGTTTGCTTGGGCAGGATATGAATATTTATAAGAATACAGGAATAAAAGAAAATATGACTTATAGCATTATTAAGGGCGGAATTATTAGTCTCACTAGGCAGATGGCTTCTTATTATGGAAAATATAATATTCGAATTAATAATTTATGTGCAGGTGGTGTTTTTGATTATCAAAATAAAAATTTTGTTAATAATTACTCAAAAAAAACTCCTTTAAAAAGAATGGCCAATAAAGAAGAAATAGCTAAAACTACTGTTTTTTTATCATCTGATGCCGCTTCATACATAACAGGATGCACATTGGTTGTTGATGGTGGTTGGAGCATAGTTTAATTTTTTTAGAAAATGAACAAAGATATTTTTGTAAATCCAGATGAAACAATCAAAGAAGCTATATTAAAATTAAATAAAAATGGCGAGAAATGTTTAATTGTTGTTGATGCAAAAAGAAAGTTATTAGGAACATTAAGTGATGGTGACATAAGAAAATCTATAGTTAAAGGTCTGTTAATTAAATCCAAAATCAAGAATATTTATAATAAAAAACCATTTTTTTTATACAAAGACGATTATGAAAAAGAAAAAGCTAAAAATATCATGCTGTCAAATAAGTTTGATTTGGTTCCTTTAGTTGACAAAAAAAAAGTAGTTCAAGAAATTATTAACCTTTTTAATTTGAATAATAGAAGTTACGATATAAAGCAAAAGTTAAAAAAAAAAACTGGACTTATTGTTATGGCTGGAGGACAGGGAATTAGATTAAAACCCTTTACTAATTTTTTACCAAAAGCTTTATTACCAATAAAAAATTCAACAGTAATAGGAGAAATTTTAAATAATTTTTTTTTAGCAGGATTTAAAGAAGCTAATATTTCAGTTAATTATAAATCGAGAATGCTCGAGTCTTATTTTTATGAAAATAATAGTGTTTTGAAAGTTAAATTTATTAAAGAAAAAATACCCTTAGGTACCGCTGGGTCTTTAAGCTACTTAAAAAATAAATATGAAAATATCTTAGTAACAAACTGCGATGTTATTATTAAATTTAGCATATTAAATGCTTTAATTTTTCATGAAGAAAATGACTATGATATTACAGTTTTATGTTCTTCTAAGGAGTATCAAATTCCTTACGGGGTTTGTGTAGCAGATAAAAAAAATCAATTAATTAAGATTGACGAGAAACCCAAATTTAATTTTTTTTTAAATATTGGTATTTATGTTGTTAAAAATGATGTTATTAAATTGATTAGTACTAACCCAAAAAAAATAGATTTTCCTGATCTTGTAAAAAAAGCTAAAAAATATAATAAAAAAATTGGAATATATCCCATAGACGAAGATTCGTGGTTTGATGTTGGTCAATGGGCAGAATATAGTAAAACTTTAGAAGCTATTGAGAAATCGAAATAAATAAAAATTATTATAAATAATAAAACAAAGTGAATTGTGCAATTATAGGTTTTGGTTCTATAGGAAAAAAACATTTTAATATTTTAAAAAAAAATAAAAAAATTAAAAATATTTTTATTTTAAGCAAAAATTATAGCGGAACAAATAAAATAAAAAAATTAAATATGTTGATTAAATATAATATTGATTATTTTGTAATAGCTAATGAAACCTTTAAGCATAATAAAATTTTTAATTTTATTGAAAAATATTTTAAAAATAAGACAGTTTTAATAGAAAAACCTCTATTTGAAAAAAATTATAACTATAGAAAAAAATTATTTAATACCTATTATATTGGATATAATCTACGTTTTCATCCTATAATTTTAAAAATAAAAAAATTAATTAGAAATAAAAAGATTTTTAATATCGATATAAAATGTAATTCTTTTTTACCAGACTGGCGTCCCGATAGATCATATAAAAAAATTTATAGTTCATATAAAAAAAAAGGAGGAGGCGTTTTATTGGATTTGAGTCATGAATTTGATTACTTATTTTTTTTATTTGGTAAATTTAATAATTTAATTCCTATAGTTAAAAAAATATCTAATTTAAAAATAGATTGTGAAGATTACGCAATTATTAATGGAAAAACTATTTCTGGTATAAATTTTTTAGTTAATTTAAATTTTTTTTCTAAGTTTTCATTAAGAGAATTAATTATTAATGGTATCGATTTGAATATTAAAGCTGACTTAATAAATAATGTGTTAACCTATTATATTAAGAGTAAAAAAGTAACTAAATTATATAGTATTGATAAAGATTACACTTATAGAGTTATGCATAATAACATTATTAATAAAGATTTTAAAAATCATTGTAAATTTAATGATGCGCAATTTATTTTAAAAAAAATAGATAGTGCAAAATTCAAAAAACAAAGTGTAAAATAATTTATAGACATTTAAATAATTGTGAAACCACTTAGAATAATATCTAAAATTGATATTAAGAATTATAATGTTGTCAAAACTATAAATCTTGAAGGGTTAAGAGTTTTGGGTAAAGCTGAAGATTTTGCAAAATTTTATTACAATCAAAATATTGATGAGATTATTTATCATGATGTTGTTGCGAGTTTATACGGAAAAAATAGTTTAATAAATATTATTAGAAACACAGCAAAAAATATTTTTGTTCCCTTAACAGTTAGCGGTGGAATTAGATCTTTAAAAGATATTAAAAATGTTCTGGATGCAGGTGCTGATAAAGTCAGCATAAACTCTGAGGCAATAAAAAGACCAATTTTCTTGAAAGAAGCTAGTCGCGAATTTGGAAGCTCAACAATTTCTTTATCTATAGAGGCGGTTTCTAACAAAAATGGTAATTTAGAAGCTTATTATGAAAATGGCAGAACACCTTCTGGAATTAAAGTTATAGACTGGATATTAAAAGCACAAGATCTTGGAGTGGGTGAAATTATTATAATTTTTGTTGATACCGAAGGCACAGGCAAAGGAATTAATTTTTTAGATTTAAAAAAAATTGAAAATTACATAAATGTCCCCTTAATAGTAAATGGAGGCATAGGAAACCTAAATCATATCTTAGAAATAGCTAATAACTTTAAGTTAATCAGCGGTATAGCGATAGGTTCCTTATTGCACTATTCTTTATTTGGAAAACTAACAAATACTAGTAATTGTAACAGTGAAGGAAATTTTGATTTTGTCAAAAACAATACTTATCATTCTAAATTTAATAATATGAGTGTAAAAAAAATTAAAAGTTTTTTAAAAAAAAATAAAATTCTTTGCAGAGAATAAATATGAAAGTTTGCATACTTGATTATCAGGCTGGTAACATTTTTAGCATTAGAAATGCTTTACAGGAATTAAAAATAGATAGCACAGTTACTGATAATGAAAAATTAATTTTAAAAAGTGATGGACTTATTTTACCTGGAGTTGGCTCATATCCCAAAGTAATGAATTATATTAAAAAAAAAAAACTTGATCAAACCATAAAAAAATTTATAGAAACAGAAAGACCTTTTTTAGGAATTTGTTTGGGAATGCAGCTTTTATTTGAAAAAAGTCAAGAGTTTGGTAGGACTAACGGATTAAGCATATTAAAAGGAAAATTTTTAATGTTGCCAAAAAAAAAAAAAGAAAAACTTCCTAATATAGGATGGCAACAAAATTTTTTAAACACAAAAATTTATAAAAAAAAGAAAGAATTGTTTAATAATAATTTTTTTTATTTCGTGCATTCTTATTACGTTCAATGTAGAGACGATTTAATATATACGTACTCTTATTTTGACGATTTTAAATTCTGTTCATCAATCAAGTATAACAACATTTTCGCTACGCAGTTTCATCTTGAAAAAAGTGGTAAAGCTGGTCTTAAAGTTCTAAAGAATTTTTTTTTAAAATAATGATATTTAGCAAAAAATTTATTTTTGAAAAACAAATTAAAGAATTACCCAAAAAAGTTATTTGGTGTCGTAAATGCTTAATGTCTAATCAAAGACCAAGAATAATATTTAATAGTGATAATGTTTGCTCTGGGTGCATTAATAGTAATTATAAAAATACTATCAATTGGAAAAAAAGGGAAAAAGAATTAATTAATCTTTTAGATCAACATAGAAGCAAGAATGGTAGTTATGATGTTTTAGTTCCTAGTAGCGGCGGAAAAGATTCTGGTTATGTTGCCCATCAATTGAAATATAAATATAATATGAATCCTTTAACAGTTACATGGTCCCCCTTATCTTATACGGAAATAGGTAGAAATAATTTTTATTCTTTAGTTGATTCTGGATTTTCAAATATTTTGTGTACTCCAAATGGAGTATTACAAAGAAAATTTGCTAGATTAGCTTTTGAAGAATTAGGAGATCCATTTCATGTATTTGTGCTTGGGCAATTAAGCTTTCCTTTTCATATGGCTATAAAATTTGGAATTAAATTAGTTTTTTATGGTGAAAATGGAGAACTCGAATATGCTGGCGATGCAGAGGTAGGAGATAAGCCAGTAAAACCACCAAAGTATTGGACAAAACATCATTTTAAAGGGTCTTCTTTCGAAAAATTATTGCGTTATGGCGTTTCTTCAAAAGACTATTTAAAAGGTTATATTTTTAAAAAATCAGATCTGGATTTTTATATACCTCCAACAGAAAAAAATATTTTAAAAGCAGGTATTAAAGGCAAACATTTCTATTCATATTATAAAAAATGGACGCCACAAGAAAATTATTACTATTGTGTTGAAAATACTGGGTTTAAATCAAATATTCAGAGAAGTGAAGGAACATATTCAAAATATGCAAGCTTAGATGATAAAATTGATTGTATACATTACTATATGAGGTACATAAAATTTGGACTAGGAAGATGCGCGGAAGATGTATCTCATGAAATAAGAGATGGACATCTTACAAGAGAAGAGGGTTTATCCTTAATGAGTAAGTACGAAGGAGAGTTTCCACAAAAATATTTTAAAGAATTTTTAGAGTATTTAGATATAACAGAAGAGCACTTCCATAAAATTGTCGATTCTTGGAGATTGCCTCATATTTGGAAAAAAAATAATAATAAATGGGTACTAAGAACACCAGCGCATTAGTGGTAGAATTTTCAAGAAAGAATAATTTTACTAATCAGATATCAATTGTTGACGGGCAGCCTGGATGCGGAAAGACATTATTTTCTAATATAATACAGTCTTTCCAAAGAGCCGAAATATTTAATTATGTATTTGAGCTAGAGTTTATTATTAAACTTCATAAATTTGAAAAGATATCAAATGATGCAATAGATTCTTTGATAAAAATGTTAGTAGATCATAAAATTTATCAAAATATGATGAGTAGAGATGTTAACTTTAGATACAACGATTTATCAAGTGTTTTTAAAAATCCACACCCATTTAGATATTTTCAAAGAATGTTTAGTGCAGGGGACAGATCTATTCCAGAAAAAATTATTAAAACTAATCCTATTTTAAATCTTACTTGTCATGATTTGTTATTTTATTCTGATATTTTGTTTAAAAATCTAGGAAATAGATTAAGTTTTTTTGAAATAATTAGACACCCTCTTTATATGATTAAACAGCAGCATATTAATGTTAAAGAATTAGAAAAAACCCCAAGAGACATCCAGCTTAAATTTAAATATAAAGATCAAGAACTACCTTATTATGCTTTTGGCTGCGAGGAGGAATATTTTGCGGCCTCAGAAATAGATAAAGCAGTAATAATTATGAAAAATTTAACAAAAAAAAATAACCTAAAAAGAATTGAGCTTAAAAAAAAAGAAAACTTCTTAACAGTACCATTTGAACAATTTGTCATTAGTCCCAATGCTTTTCTTTCAAAAATTTGTAACATATTAAAAACTTCTTATGGATCCAAAACAATTAGAATATTAAAAAAAAACAAAGTTCCTAGAATAAAAGTCGAAGATGGTATTGATTTGCCAATATATAGAATTATGGGTTGGCAACCACCAATAAAAAACTTAACAATTAAAGACGAATTAGCATTCAGAAGAAACTATGCCATAAATAATGGCATTAGTAATCGGTACCTAGAAGAATTAGACATGATGTCCGAAGATTATATAAAAAATTATTCTTGGTTTTAATTTTAGTTTAATTATATAATTATTTTTATTCTATTTACCAATATAATTAATTATGAAAATTGTTTGCATGATTCCGGCTAGAAGCGGTTCTCAAAGAGTAAAAAAAAAAAATTTAAGATTAATAGATGGCAAACCATTAATTTCTTATGTTTTAAAAACATTAGTAGAAATAAATATTTTTGATGATATTTATATTAATTCGGAGGATCAAATATTTGAAAATATTGCTAAAGGATTTAATATAAAATTTTATAAAAGAGATGCCATTCTATCAAGTGATAGCGCTACAAATGATCAATTTGCTTTAGACTTTATAAATAAAATTAAATGTGATTTATTAATTCAGGTGTTACCTACTTCTCCATTTATAACAAAAGAAGATATTTTAAAATTTGTAAGCAAGATACAAGATGAAGATTTAGAGACTTTAATTTCAGTAAAAAAAAACCAGATAGCTTGCATTTATCGAAATAGTCCCATTAATTTTGATCAAAATAAAGTTAATCCTCCATCTCAAACTATGGAACCAATTTTTTCATATGCAACAGCCTTAATGGGATGGAAAACAAAAAGTTTTATTCAAAATATGAATAAATTTGGCTCAGGATATCATGGTGGAAATGGAAAAAAAAATTATTACGAATTAAAAGGAATTTCAACAATAGATATTGATGAAGAAGAAGATTTTATGTTGGCTGAACAAATTGTACTTTCGAAAAAATTTTCAGCTACTTCTGAAATTAAATACTATAATGATGATAATAAATTTAGCGTTGAAAATGACGTAAGTTCTATTTTAAAAAAAGATGGAGTAGTAAATAATGATCTGTTTAATTCAAACAAAGAATTAGTAAATTTAGAAAAACTTATCAAAGAAAAACCTAAGAATATTTCATGGAGCAAAAGAATCGTCGATACTGAAAGTAACTCTATGACAATTATTGCACAGCTTCCCGGAGAAGGAAATAGGAGACACTATCATTCTAATTGGAATGAGTGGTGGTTTATCTTAGATGGTGAATGGGAGTGGGAAATTGATGGAAAAATAATGGTGGCAAAAAAAGGAGATCTTGTTTTTATTAAAAAGAATAGAATACATAAGATTGTAGCAAAAGGCGAAAAAATGGCTATTAGAATGGCAGTCAGCAGAAGTGATGTTGATCATATTTATGTTTAGAATTTAATTTATTTATGAATTGTTTAATAATTGGAGGTACTTCTGGAATAGGACTTGAAGCAGCAAGAATTTTTAAACAAAAAGGTTATGAAGTTGTTATCTGTGGAAGAAGAAAAAACAGAAAAACAGATTGTAATTTTTTAAAAGTTGATGTTACCAAGGAAGCTTCTGTAAAAAAACTTTTTAAAAATATATCATTTAATAAAATTGAGTCTTTAGTTTATTCTGCTGGTCAAACAATTTTAAAAAAAAAAATAACTAAATTTAATTATAAAAAATACAAAAATATACATGATGTAAATTTACTAGGTGCGATTTATATTTTAAAATATTCCTATAAAAAATTAAAAAAAGCAAAAGGAAAAGTAACGATTGTTAATTCAATGGCTTCAAAAAAATCTAGTCTTTTGTCAGGTTTAGAGTATACAGTTTCTAAAGCAGGCCTAAGCGGACTTGTTAAGCATTTATCATTGGAGTGGGCCAAAGACAAAATCTTTATAAATTCAGTTTATCCATCAATGACCCAAACAAGAATGTTGCCTATGAATCAAGATTATAAAAAAATTATAAAATCAATTCCGCTAAAAAAATTGGCATTACCTAGTGATGTAGCTAAAGCGATATATTTTTTAAATAGTGAAGATAATCAATATATCACAGGCGCAGGTATAGATATAAATGGCGGTCAGTATTTATCAGGATAATTTAGAAGATGAATTATATAGTAGCAGCTTATACTACTGCACCTTCTTTATATTGTAATTCAAAAATACTAGAACAAAAATATTATAAAATTTTTATTAAAAAAATAACTAATATACAAGGATTAGAAATTCCTTATTGGGGTAGTCAAATAAATAAATTTGGAGATGATTTTATTTTAGATTTATTAGATAAAAAATGGAAAAATATTTTAACGTGTATCCCAGGAACAGTTTTAGCCTTAAAAAAAAATAAATATTTTGGTTTAGCATCTCCCGATCCAGACGGAAGAAAATTGTCTATAAAGATGTATAAAAAAGCATCTAATTTAATAGATAAAATTTTCCAAAAAAAAGGAATGAAATCAATTGTTTCGGTAATTATATCCTCAGCACCAAGTAATAATTATTTTAGAAACTCTACAAAATATCTTGATGCTTTCAAAAGATCATTGGATGAAATTATTAATCTAAATTGGAATGGTTGTAAAATAATTCTTGAACATTGTGATAGTTATCACCCAAAATTAAATAAGAATTTTGAAAAAGGTTTTATGCCTATAGAAAATGAATTAATTATTTTAAATAAAATAAGTAATAGTCACAATGTAGGACTTGGTTTAAATTGGGCACGTTCAGTTATTGAAGGAAAGTCAATATCTTCACTAATAAATCATATTAAATTAGCTAAAAAAAAAAATCTACTTAGGGCTTTTACGTATTCGGGGGTAGCTAAAAATGACAAATTATATGGAAAATGGAAAGATAATCATATGCCTTTTTCTAAAGTTTACTCTATAGAGAATTATGAGAAGAATTCATTATTAAATAAGAAAAATATAAAAATTACAATGAAAACACTTGCTAATGTAAAGTTAGATTACGTCGGTATTAAATTACAAGTACTTCCTCGGGGCAATTATATAGATTTAAATAGAATGGTAGGAGTTAACTTAGATGCAATTCACATTTTAAATAGAGAATTAAATAATAATCATAAAATTATAACTAGTCAAAGTTAATTTTATTTTATTTAATTTATTAATTAATAAATGATTAATTTTATCAAAAAAAAAAAAAAAAAATATTATTGTTCAATAATTAAAGGTTATTTCTTTATAAAAAAATCAAATAATCCAAATTTAATTTCAGAAATAAAATGTGATTTAACCAACCTAAAGCTTAATGTCAGCAACAGTGATTTTTCTAAATTTATTCCTAGAATTAACTCGATTAAAATTGAAATAATTTTACGTCAATTTCTTTTAAGAACTTTATTAGATCCTTGGAAAATCAATAAACATTTATTAATTTATTTTTCAAAAAAAAAATCAAAATTACGTTATCCACTTCCTATAGATTGGGTAGTATTTTTTAGAAAAAAAAATATTAATGTTTCGTTTTTTTTTTCGAATTTTTTGTTATTAATAAATATATTTTTTGAATATTTAAAAGGGTTTTTAAATTTTTTTAAAATAATTTTTTTGGAAAGCTTTAATAAAGATCAAAGACTATACGTTCAGTTTAGTAATATTACCAAAGATCAACTTCCAGTTAATCAAAAATTAGAGTCATATGATTTGATCTCCTGGAATGTTATTAACAATAATGTTTTTAAGAATGTTTCTACAATAAAACATAATATTAAGAATAATAAAATTATATATATTAAAGATAAAATAATTTGTCCTTATAAATATCTACTCCCTAGTTTAAATTTTTATAGAAGAATTAAATTTATTTTTTGGTTTTTAGTATTTTTTATTGATAGTGTTTTTCTTTTACTTAGAGGTAAATGGTATTCTTCAATTTTATTTTCAGAAATAATTTTATTAAAAAAAGTTGATGAAATAGATAAAAAATATTTAGCAAAAGAATATTTATTTTCTAATTCTGAATTAATATATCGTCCTATGTGGACTTATATAGCCCAATTAAAAGGCTCTAAAATTACTTTTTATAATTATAGCTCTAGTTTTTTAGGTTTTAAAATTAATCATAAATATACAGTTCCTGAGCTAGGATATCAGTCTATGACTTGGGAAAATATCTTGTTATGGTCAAAAAAATATGCAGATTATACAAAAAAATGCTGTCCAAATTTGAATATTAAATTAGTGAGTCCAATTTATAATACAGACACTAATTATAATTTTCCAAAATTTAATAAAAATATTATTTCAGTTTTTGATATATCCCCCCTAAGATTTTCTGCCAGAGCGGAACTATGTCCGGATGACAACTATAGGATTTTGATTAATTGTATTAAATTTTTAAATGATATTTATAAAACCTGTATTGGTAATAATTTTAGTATAGTTATTAAATTTAAAAGATCATTTAATTCACAACATAATCGGCATTATATTGATTTTGTAACTAATGACTTTATTAAAAGAGAAAATGTTTTTCTAATACCTCCCAACGTATCTCCTTTTAGATTGATTAAATTAAGTAAAGCAAGTATTCATATTCCCTTTACATCCACTGCCTTGATATCTGATTATTTAAATATACCCTCTGTTTATTACGACCCAACCTCAATAATTCAAAATGATGATAGAGGTGCGCAAGGAATTGAGGTAATAAGTGGTGCGGCATCTTTGAATGACTGGTTAAAAAGAATTGGTATTTAAAGAATAAAAATTATGGCAAATTATGCATTCTTTGAAAGATATATTATTTAGTTTCTCAAATATTTTTTTTTCGTATAAGATATCTTATACTTCTTATAAAAATAATTTTTTTATATTTAAAAATAATAATTCAATATTAAAATCGAACTATGTTACGTAAATTTCTAAGTTTTTATATTTTCTGAGATGGAACTTAAACTTAAGAGAGTAGTTATGGAGGTTTTTGGAGGTTGTAATTATACCTGTCAAATGTGTCCACAGTCAAATCCAGGAAGAGGAAGTAGTTTTACAAGAAAAATGTCGCTTGTAGAATTTAAGAGAATATTAAATGAATTAGTACCTAAATATGGTAATCCTCAAATAAATCTAGAGGGAAGTGGAGAGCCAACAATGGCAAAAGATTTACCAGAATATGTTAAGGCAGTGAAAGAAAAGAATCTCAAATGTTTTATGTATTGCAATGGTGCTAGGTTGAATGGTAAATTTATGAGAGATGTAGTTGATGCCGGCATCGATTTTATTCGTATAAGTGTCATTGGTTATAATAAAGAAAAATATAATCAATGGATGAACGCCGATAATTTTGATCTAATTATTTCAAATTTAAAAGAATTAAAACAATACGTTAACGAAAGCAAATCTAATTGCAAAGTTAGCACGTACCACTTAATTTTAGATCCAACAAAGGTTATGGAAGAGATAAATGAATACAAAAATAACATCATTAATAAAGTTGGAAATATTGGATATATATGGAAAATGCATAACTGGAGCGGAAATTATAATAACAAAAATCTTAGATTAGCAACTCAGAGAAGAAGTTGTGGTAGACCATTTGCCCCAGAATTGACAATTAGAGCAGGAGGGAAACCCGGAAGATCAAGTGCTATTGTACCTTGTTGTCAGACCCTCGGTCCTCCAAATGAAGAAAAGAGTATACTTGGTCATTTAGACAATCAAAGTTTCGAGGAAATATATAATGGTAAGGAATGGAATAAATTAAGAGATGCGCACAAGAGTAAAGATTTTGATAAAATAGATTATTGTAAAAATTGTGATTTTTTATATGACGATCCAGAAGTTTTGGTCTGGTCTAATGATAAGGAAGCAAAAATAAATCATATGTTAGGCACAGATAAAGATTTTATTCTTACAAAATATTCTAATTAAATATTATCAATTAAACAAAACTCTTTTTAAATTTATATAAAATTATGTTATGAAAAATATTTTTTTAATAGGTGGTTCTGGGTTTTTAGGATATTATTTATTAAAAGAAATAAAAAAAAATAATTTATTTTGCTATTTAAATAAAACGAAATTTAAGGACACTTCTTTAAAAATAGTAAGATTCAATTTAATAGATTTTAAAGAATTAAAAAAATTTATATTAAAAAATAAAATAAATTTAATTATAAACTTATCGAGTATTGCAAATGTAGATTTTTGCGAAAAAAATAAAAAGCATGCCTATAATGTACATGTAAACATACCACGATTACTGACCAAAGCATCTTTGTTATATAAGTTAAAAGTCATACATATATCCACAGATCATTTATTTGATGGCAAGATTAAAAGTTCATACTCAGAAAAATCAAATATAAAACCATTAAACTATTATGCCAAAACTAAAAGTTATGGTGAAAAAATTATTTTTAAAAATAAAGAAAATTTAATTATAAGAACGAATTTTTTTGGTGCAAATAAAGTAAATTATAATTCATTTTCAGATGTAATAATTTTTAATCTAAAAAAAAATCCAGTTTATTTATGGAAAGATGTATATTTTTCTCCTATTCATATTAAAAACTTATGTTTTATTATTAATTTTTTGATTAAAAAAAATGCTAAAGGAATTTATAATGTTTCAACAAAAAAAATATCAAAATACCATCTTGGAATTTTAATTGCAAAGAAAATCAAGTTAGATTTTAAAAAAATTATACCAACACATTTTGATTCAAAAAAATTTGTTAATCGACCTAGGAATATGTCATTATTAAATAAAAAATTAATAAAGAGATATCCAAATTTAAAAAAGTATCTTTTGTTAAATGCTCAAATAAATCTTTTGAAAAAAGATTATTAGATTATTAATATTTTTAATTTTTATTATTAATTGATCTTTAATTAAAAGCATTAATTCTAAATTTTTTTTACAATTGCAATATATTTTCTCTTATTTGCAATACAGTTATTTTTAGGATCTAATCTCTTATATATTAACTTATATTTAATTAAGTTATTTTTTTGAAGTTCATTTAAAGTCTCATAAGAAGCAATTGAATGATACATCTTATCAGAATTAAAATGATTATAATTTAAATATATATCATCGCATATAATTATCCCTTTGTGATTTATTAAATTTAATGAATTGATAATATCTATACAAACTATTGGGTAGCCATGACAACCATCAATCCAAATTAAGTCGTATTTTTTTTTATGATTTAATAATTTTAACGAATTTAATTCTGAAAATTTAATATTTTTTTTTTTAGATAATTTTCTATTTCTTTCTTTAATAAATTTTTTAATTATATTTTTTCTACTATAAGAATTTATAAAATCAGGCTCGTCTTCAGGTAGGTCAATAGTATCAATTTTTGAATTTGGAAATAATTTTGATAACAGCAAAGCATTACAACCGTCATAAGTTCCTATTTCTAGAATATTATTAATCAATTTATTTGAATTAATTGATATACTAGAAAATAATACTTCATGCTCAGAACTCATTTTATTTTTAGTATCTAAAAATGAATTTAGATTTTCAATGCCTTTTTTTCTGTTTAATTTAAGAGAAGCAAAAAAATTGTTTTGTTTTTTTTCAAATATATTTTGATTATATTTTTTTAAATTGTAATAAAAAATTATTTTTTCAAAAAATTTCAAAATAATTTTCTGTGGTTGGATTATATTCCGAATTGTAATTTTCATAATTTGATTTTAAATTAAATTTATTTAGTTATTAGGTCTCTTAATTTTATTAAAGATTTTTTTATTAATTTGTTTATTTGAAATTGCTAATTCATTTGAATTTACATTTTTTTTAACAACTGTCCCCGCTCCTATAACCGAACCATCTTTTAAAGTGACATTAGTAAGGATTACACAATTTGCTCCAATCCATACGTTATTCCCAATGATTATCCGTCCACCTTTATGGCCAGATTCAAAAATTTTTTTTTTATTATCATTATAAATATGATTTGCTGCTCTTATAACGACATTATTTCCAATCAAAACATCATTACCAATTTTTATAAAACCTCCAGCAGAAGAATTGATATCTACATTTTGATTTACTTTAATATTATTTCCAATATTTATTTTACCATTGCATGAATTTAACGAGCAGTTTCTCATAAAAGAAGCATTGTCACCTATAACTATATTGTTTGGACAAGTTAATTTAAAACCTATCTCAGTACTTAGTTTTTTGCCTGAACTTTTAATAAGAAATTTATAAAGTAACCTTCTGAGTATAGCACCTGAGCTACCTGGAAAATAAGTAAAAATGAAAATTACAAATTCTTTAATTTCTTTAGTTACTTTTTTTATCATTTAAATTGTTTTCAAGTAATTCATCACTATTTAATAAGTCTTTACAGTGAATTTCATACAAAGTAACGAGTATTTAAAATTTTTAAAAAATTTCTTAATAGATTAAAATTAGCATATAATTATTTTTTTTGTATAAGATAATATGGTTTTTTTTTTTTCAATACATTATAAAGATATTCAATCAAAACTGACTATTCCAAGATTTCAAAACAGGGGACACTTTAATAAAGATTACATTCCTTATGTTGCAAAAATTGTTAATGGTAATTGGGAATTTAGTGTTGCTAAATATAAGAATGATAATAATTTTTTTTATATAGATAATTCGGAACTAAGTAATGAGAATATCTTTTTTTTGGCAAATCAAAATCAATTTTTAGGTAAAAATAAAAATTTTACTCAAGAGTTGTTAAACTTGAATAAATTTACGGATACAGACCCTGCTTTCAGGGCCAATATAGAAGTATTTAATTTAAAAGGTGGATTTTCATCTTATCAATCGGATTACCCTTTCGATATGATTCTAAAAAAAGGCAATACTTTAAGTGGATTAAATTTATTAACTAATAAAGGATTTGAAAATATAATAATTTTTAAAAATATTTATCATAAACCAATTAAGGAAAAATTTTATTTATATTTTTTAGATATAAAAAAGGAAATTATTTTAAAAAAAGTTGACGTTTATACTAATTGTACAAATTGCATTGAATTAGATAATAGTTTTCTTGATGAGAATATCTATTTATTTACAAGTTCTTTTATAGGTATACCAATATTCTTGAGCCAATCAACTAAAGGGGAGCTTTCCATGGAGCACACACATCCACCACATTTGTATGTCCTGGGTAAAAAAAGATTTGAAATTATTAATAAATTAAAAAATGAGATTAATAAAATTATTAGTTAATTTTTTTTTGAAAAATAATTTTTTTAAGCATTTAAGAATTATTTTTAATATTAAACCAGTATACATAGATACAAGTTTTTTAGAGAAAAATGCCTCTGTTTCAGACTCCTTTCCTTGGAGATGTGATGATGGTTATAAAACTATATTTAGATTTACTGATTTACTTAAATTTTTTTATAAAATTAAAAATTCTAAAATAACTATTATTCTTTATTCACGTAATGGAGATATAATAAAAAAAATCTCTTTAAAAAATATTAATATCTCTAGTTCTTTAATCATTGATCAAAATTTTATTAATGATTCAAAACATACCTATGGAACTTTTTGTATTTTTCATGGTATCGAGAACGAAAGTGAAATGAAAGAAATGGATTTAATAGTAAGAAATAGTTGTTATCTTGGATTTACTAAAAATGATTTTTATTCTTTTGTCCATGGAAATATTCCTGTGGCAGCAAAAAGTATTACATCCAAAGTAATATATAAAGATTTTATTCTAACGTCGATTTTTTCTAATCAAAAGTATTTAATACAGCAGAATCTTAATTATTATGATTATTCGGAGTTATTTCTCTCTAATCCCACATCAAAAATTGTTAAGTTTTATTTAAACAAAAAGAAATATCTTTTAAAAGAAAATAGTTCCATAATAATAAACATTGGTAATCAATCTTTTGTCTCTATTATTTCAAATTGTTATTTTCTAAGACCTATTATTTTTAATTATAAAAATAATTATTTCGATGTACATCATGGATAAGAAATATTGTTTTACTAATAAATATAATTAATAATTGAAAAATTTACCACCGGATCATAAGATATGTTATCAAATATAAAATTATCGGTTAAAGATCTAAGTCTAAAAAAATATACTTTATTAGTCTCTCAAATTAATCATTTTAAAAAGAATATTAAATGAATAAAGATATTTCAGATATTTATTTTAAAAATTTATTAACATTACTAAATAAAACCTATCATTTAAAACTTTTTTACCTACCAAGTATCCATTTAGTTGATTCACAAACTCGAGATTATGATAATAACCGTTTGAAATATTTTTTTAATTTAAAAAAAATATTTGATCAAGATTATTTCATTTTTGACCAAAAAAAATTAAAAAAATCTAGAGTAGTATTTTTAACACATTATTTAGGAGAAAAATTATTAGGCGAACAAGACTTCTATTATGGAAAAATCTTTAAATTTTTAAATTCTAAAAAGATTGATTTTACAGTATTTATGTTAAATAAAAGCACTCAATCTATTAATCAGATTAAAGAAAACTTTTCAGGTTTCAAATATTCAACAGTAATAATAAATAATTACTCTCATCCTATAAAAGATTTTAAAATTATAATCTATACAATATTTTTATATTTACGTTTTTTAATATATAAAAATAGGATTAAATTTAATTTCTTTGAAAAAAAAATTATTGAAAAAAAAATTAATTTAAATGCTTTTTTGAAAGCAAGAACATCATTAAAAATTTTCAATATTATAAAAAAAATTTTAAGCAAATATGCGAATAAAGTAAATAAATTTATTACTACATATGAAGGTCATGTATTTGAAAAATTAATTTTTGATTATTGTCAAAAAAAGGAAATAATTTCCTTTGGTTATTTTTTTTCAGTTATTAGAAAACAATCAACTTGCATTTTTTACCCGTACCCAAAAAAAATAACTCCTAATAAAGTCTTTGTAACAGGAAGTATTATAAAAAATTTTTTTAATAAAAAAATAAATTTTAACAGAGAGACTATTATTATTGGTTCTGGTAGAAAATTTATTAAAAAAAAATTCTATTTTAATAAATTACTAAAAAAAAAATTGACAGTTTTGTTTTGTCCTGAAGGAATTTATCCAGAGTCGGTCATCATGTATAATTTAGCAATAAAAATTTCTAAGATGAACACCTCCATTTCACCAATTATAAGATTTCATCCAGAGATTGACCAGAAAAAATTATTTAATGATAAAAAGATTTTAGAAAACAATTCTAATAATGTTGAAATATCTAATAAAAATTTAAATGATGATATTTTAAGATCTAATTTTTTAATTTATCGTGGCTCAAGTATGTGTATAAATGCTGTATTTGCCGGTGTTTTTCCAATATATTTTAAATTAAGAAACGAAAATTCGATTGACCCTTTATTTGAAGTCAATAATTATACCGTCACAAGTCCTTATGAATTAGTCTCATTAATTATAAAAATTAGAGATCCACTTAACGCTATTAAAATTAGTAAGTATATGTCTAGCTTATTTAATTATTCATCTGGCTATTTTGAAAAGGTTAACAAAAAAAATCTTATAAAAAATATTTAAATGCACTCTGATCAAATTACAGTAATTATTCCAACCTTAGGTAATAGAAACATTACTAAATTATTAAACGATTTGACGAATTCAGTATTTATTAAAGAAATAATTATATCGAAACCAAGAAATGAAAAAAAAATTTTTTTTCTAAAAAATAAAAAAATTAAAATTGTTTATTCGGACATTAAAAATCAAGTCTATCAACGTGTCTCCCCTATTAGATTAATAAGTACTAAATTTTTATTATACTTAGACGATGATGTATTACTAAATAAAAATTTTGTAAATAATCTTTATAAAGATGCAGTAAAAAGTGGCAGTAGATTTGTTTTGTCTCCTTGCTATTACGATAATGATAAAAAAAAAATTCATAACTTATACGGAAATTTTTATTTTAATTTAAAAAAAATATTCCATTTTTTTTTATTTGGAGTTCCATTTGGAAAAAAAAGAATGGGGTTTTTTTCAAAAGCTGGAAGTTGTTATGGAGTCGATCCAGATTATATGAATAAAGAATTCTATAAAGCACAGTGGTTTCCAGGCGGCTGTTTTTTGTTACCTTATAGAATGATGCAAAGAAATTTTTATTTTAATATCAGACAAAAATCACTTGGTGAGGATTTGCTGCTATCTCACATATTAAAAAAAAAATGCTCTATCATTGTTAGTAAAAAACTTTCGATTTATACAGAAAAACCACAGATACTGAATACAAAAAAGGAAATTTATCAATATTTGAATGCACATAAATATTTATGTAAAAAAATAAATTTAAATAATTTTTATACAAAAATATGGAGATCATTTTTTTTATTTAAATCAAAGATTTTAGCAAATGTATAAACAAATCAAGATTTTGGAAAAATATATATCTGCATCTGAAAGAAATAAGTCTAGTCATTGGAAACTTTTATTAAATAACAAAAAAGTTAAAAATATTTATGTTAATTTAGGGTTTGGAAGTTTTGAAAAAAAATACATTATACGTATGATTTTTCATTATATTTTATCTAGACTTTTATTCGGATTTAAAATTTTTAGAACATTAGAAGGAAAAATTTATTCTGAAATTTTTTCAAAAATGAACAGACAAATCGATAATGATGCTATTAGGCATATATTTATATTTAATTTACTTAAAAAATATATTAAACCGAAAAAAATATGCGTTATAGGAGATGGTAAGGCAAATTTTATCTTAGGAGCTTTAAAAATATTTCCGAAATGTCAAATTTATTCAGTTAACTTAGCAGAAGTCTTAATTCATGACTGTTTAATAATTAATAAATTTAAAGTTTTAAAGGAAAATTTAATAAAAGTCGTTAAAAAAAAAGAAGATATTAAAAAAAAAAATATAAAAATTTTTTTAGTTCCCTCTACTAATAAAAATTTTTTAACAAATACTGATATAGATTTATTCGTAAATGTAGCATCATTTCAGGAAATGAATGAATACGAAATTGAAAAATATTTTCAAATTATCAAATCAAATAATTCTAACTTTTATATATGTAATAGAGAAAAAAAAATTTTACCAGCAGGAGAGATTATTATTTTTGATAATTATCCTTGGAACACTGCTAAGTTTAAATTTTATGAAAATTGTAAATGGTATCAATATTATTATACATTTAGGTACCCTTTTTTTAGAAAATATGACGGAAATATAAAACATTGTTATGGTTTTTTTAAAAAATAATTTTTTTATTTATCACTATGTTTAAAAAAATTGATTTGATAATTACTGTTTTTAATAAAGAAAAGTATATATCTAGAGCATTAAATTCCGCTTTATCACAGTATAAATGTAAATTTAATAAAATTATTATAGTTAACGATGGATCAACCGATTTAAGTCAAAAAGTTATTGAAAATAAATTAAAAAATAATTCAAATATTAAACTAATAAATATTCAAAATTCAGGAGTTTCAGAGGCAAGAAATATTGGAACAAAATATTCTGAGGCAGAATATATTGTTTATTTGGATGCTGACGACGAATTAAATGAAGAATATCTTTTTGAAATAAATCGATTAATTAAATCTTATCCTGATTGCAGAATTTTTAGTACTATTCATCAAAATATTTATGATCATAGAAATAAAAAAAATGAAATTTTTAAAATCAATAAAAATGATTTAAAAATTTCACTAAATCCAATTAAAAATTTTATTTTTAATTTTAATATAATTTGCTCTTCAGGTATTTGCATTTTAAAAAAAGAAATTGAAAAATTTTCATTCCCTAAAAATATTGCAATAGGTGAAGATATTTATTTATGGCTTAAATTATTTTCAGTTAATAAATTCGCATGGTCTAATAGACCATTAATTTATATTTATAAGGATGCTTTAGACAGAACACAAAATACGAGATTTGTAGAAATTCCTTATTACTTAAAAAAAAGAAATGAAATTTTAAGTTTATATGAAAAAAAATTATTTGTTAAAATTTATTTTTTTATAAGTTTTTTTATAAATTATTTTAAACTGCATAATTTGAAAAAAATGCAGCATGATTTATTGTTGTTAAAAAAAGAATATAAATTAAATAATTTTATACTTAATGTAACCCCACATTTTTTACTGCATTTTATTTATTATTTTTTATCTTTAATTAGACATGATTTAAGCAAATTTTTTTATTTAATTGCATCTTTTTTTAGTCCAAATCTGCCATTATTTTTTGTATTTCATTATCTCTTTAATAACAAAGCATCAGCAGTAGAATTTTTGATTATACAATCTTACTTAATTTTATTAATTTCTTCTTTTTCTTTCTTTACTAAAATTATTTTATTTAGAAATTTTAGAATTCAATTATTTTTTGAAAGTATTTCATTTAGAATAATTTTAATGCCTTTTCTTTTTTTACTTATTATATTCATTAACAATTTTTTTAAATTTAATTTTTTTAATTTATTTTTATTATTTTTTTATATTATTTTATTATGGTTATGTGAAATACAACTTATTTTTTTCATAAAAAGAAAACTTTACTTAAAATATATATTATTAATTTTATTCCTTACAATCTCTTTTATTTTCATTCTTTATATTTCAATAGAACATTTAAAGTATTATTTTATTTTTTCATTATTTATTTTTCTAATTTATTTTTTGTTTAATATAAAAATTTTTTTATTTAGTTTTAAATATCTCAAATTTTTTATTTATAAATTTTATAGTAAAATTTCTACTAGAAATTTTTTCATCTCAAATATTTTTAATAATATAAATAATTTTTATTTAAGATTTCTAATTTCAATTAGTTTTTTGCCTAATCTTGTAAGCGATTATTTCTTTTTTTTATTTTTATTAGCTTTACCGATTTCTTTTCTTAATAATACTTATTCTGAATATGTCATAAGCATTTATAAAAATGAAAAAATATTTTATTTGATTTCATCTTTTTTTATTTTTACTATTTTTATATCATATTTAATATTTTATAGTGAAAATCTAATAGGAAAAGAAATATTATTTTTTAATTATTTAGCTGCCTCTTTTTTTATTTATATAAATATTATTCGTTTAAGAATGCTTTCAAGTGACTTAAAATTTAATCAATTGTCAATATTAGATATAAGATCATCTATTTTGTTTACTACTGTTTTGTTGTTTGCTTTTTTTAAAAGAGATGCATTATTATACGTTTATTTTATTAACTCTATTTTTCAAATTTTAATATTTAGAAAATACTTTAAATTAAAAATATAATGAAAAAAAAAATAGCATTAATTTTTGGTGTTACTGGACAAGATGGTTCTTACTTAGCCAGATTTCTTTTGATGAAGAAATATATTGTACACGGGGTCAGAAGGAGAAGCTCTTCATTTAACACGCTAAGAATTAATGATATTTATGCTGATCCAAATGAAAAAAATGTAAATTTTTTTTTACATTACGGTGATGTTACCGATTCTTTATCTGTTCTTAAAATTATTCAAAAAACCGTGCCTGATGAAATATATAATTTAGCAGCTCAATCGCATGTTCATGTTTCATTTGAAACTCCTGAATATACAGCAAATACAGATGCACTAGGAACTTTAAGAATTTTAGAAGCAATTAAATCTCTTAAATTAATAAATAAGACAAAATTTTACCAAGCGGGCACTTCAGAACTCTATGGTTTATCTGGAAAAAAATTTAAGTTTCAGGATGAGAAAACTTTATTTCATCCAAGAAGTCCATATGCCGTGGCAAAGCTCTATGCTCATTGGATTTGTATAAATTATAGAGAGTCATATAACATGTTTTGTTCAAATGGTATTTTGTTTAATCATGAAAGTCCATTAAGGGGAGAAACTTTTGTGACTAAGAAAATAGTAAAATCATTAGTTGAGATATTAAACAATAAAAAAAAAAAATTATATTTGGGGAATATTTATTCTAAAAGAGATTGGGGCCATGCAAAAGATTATGTAATTGCAATGTGGAAAATTCTTCAACAAAGCATGGCTGATGATTATGTTATTGCAACAGGGAATAATTATTCAATAAAAGAATTTATAAACAGGACTCTTGATTATTTATGTATTCAATTTTATTGGAAAGGACATGGATTAAATGAAAAATGTTACATCAAAAAAAATAATCAATGTATTATTCAAATTGACCAGAAATATTTTAGGCCAGCAGAGGTAAGTAGCTTAAGAGGTGATTACAGCAAAGCAAAAAAATATCTTAAATGGAATCCAACAATAAGTCTGGACGATCTAATTAAAGAGATGGTTGATTATGAAATTAAAAATATTAATTAATACTCATGGAATTATTAATGAAATTAAAAATATAAATTTATTTTTAATAAGCAAGCTTTTTTTTACTCCGATATTTTTCTATATTTTTTTTAAGTCATTAAATATTTATCCAGGTAATAAGCTGGTTTATTTATTGTTTTCATTTGTTTCATTATTTTATTTATTTTATTCAATGTCAGCTGTTAAATATTTTTTTCATATTTATTTAAGTCTTTTTTTATTCCTAGGATTTTGGTTGAAATATTCTTTAGTTTCAGTTTATAAAAATAGTTTTTTTCAGGAAGGTGTTGGAAATTTTGATTTTAGTTCGAAATCTTTAGATGATGTTTTGATAATTAGCACTATTTCAATTTTTGCTTTTTTATTTTCTAATTTTTTTTATGAAAGAAAAATAAAACAAAAGTCTTTAAAAAATAATATAAATTACTTTTATTTGATCAATGATAACAAGCTTTTAATATTATTTTCAGTTCTTTTTTTATCTTTATTCATCAGTTTTATAAATTTTAAATATTCAATTTACCAAAAAGGGATAATTTCTAATGAGAATTTATATTTTCTAAGAGACGTTTTTGCTTGGTTTTATCAAGTTGGATTTGCTCTAATGTTTTCATTATTATTAGATTTTAACTTATATAAAAAGAAATTTGAAAATATTATTTTTGTTATATGCATATCTTTTTTTATTATTTCAGTCTCTTTTTTAAGCAGAAATTATTTTTTCTCTGTTTTACCTTTTTTTTTAAGCATTTATATTTTTTCTAAAAATTATAATTTAAATTTTGAAAAAAATTACTTATTTTATATATCCATTTTGTTATCTTTAATTTTTTTTTTTATATCTTTTTATGCTGTAAACAATTTAAGAGTTAACAACACTAGAATAGCAAATCTAATATCCAAAGAATATATTCAAGAAAAAGATTTAAAAAATAAACAAGATTTAAAAATTAAAGAAGAAAAAAAAAACATCGAAAATTTATTATTTGATAATTTTTTTTCTACTTTTTTAAATAGATTTGTAGGAATAGATGGATTGATGGCTATTTATAGTTATCCAAAAAAAAATTATCAATTATTTATTAGTACTTTTTCAGAAAGTTTAGAAGAAGGAAGAGTTAGCTTTTATGACGATACTTTTTTGGAGTCTGTTTATAAAAAACCATTATCGGTTTTGAATAATAAAAATCATTTTATAACTCTACCTGGAATTATTGGCTATCTTTATATCCCTGGTTCAATAATATTTGCATTTTGCATATGTTTATTCATTGGTTTTTTGTTCTGTGAATTAGAAAAAATTATAGACAATAGACTTAAGATGACTACTCTTACAGTAAGTGTTAGTTATTTAATAAGTTATAGGTTGATTCATTTCGGTTACGTACCCTCACAAACTTATAAATTATTTCTAGGAATTTTTATCTTCATAATTATAACTTATTATGTTTTCATTAAAAAAAAATAATAATACAGTAAATACATTTGACTTTAATTTTAAAAATATTTTTATTTTCTTTTTAATATTTTCAAACTTTTTTCTGTGGGACATTAAAACATTTTTTAATAATAATTTGCTAGCATATAGATTATTAGACTTTAAATATTTTTTTATAATATTACTATTTTTTTCGTTAAACAAATTCTTTTTTTTAGAAGCAAAAAAATTCAATTATTTATTTATATTTTTTATTCTACATGAGTTTATAATTTTTTTTTATAAAATAACATTTAATTTTTTTAATATTTTAAGTTTTTTATTTTTTTTAATTTTATTTTTCTTAACAATAAATTATAAAAAAGAATTTTTGAAATACTTAGAAAAAAGTTATTTATTTTTTATTTTTTTATCAATTTTTTTTTTATCAACTCAATTATTTAAAAATGTCTCGCTAGGAGGATCATGTAATTTATTTATTTTAGAAAATAAATTTTTATTTTATGAAAATTCTCATTTTGGCATGATATTTCCAGCGTTACTAATTTTTTTTTCTTATAGACTTTCTAAAAATTTTACCTTTTTAAATTTTTTTTATTTTATTATTTGTATCTTTTATTTTACTATGTTTTTCTCTTTAACCGGTTCTGTGGGTGCAATTATTTCTATAACTGCTTTATTTCTTTTTAATTATAAATCTTTTAAAAATAAAATTATAAGAATTCTATTTATTTTAATTATCATATCTTCATGTTTGTTTATTTTTTTTAAAAAAACTTGTTCTGAGAGAATTAGTGAGATTTTTATTAAAAATAAAGAAAATATAAATACATCTTCTCTTGTTTACAGAAGTGCTTTTCACATATCATTTAAATCTTTAGTTAGTTATCCAGCAGGATTAGGTATTAATAATTATTCTATTGCTCACGAAAAATTTAATGGAGACGACAATATCTTTGTAAAGCAACTTAATTTTAATGATGGCAGGTCAGTTTTTTTTAAAATAGTATCTGAATATGGAATCTTTTCTTTAATATTTTTTTATTTTATTATTTTTTACCTAAATTCTTCTAAAATACTTATAGAAGAAAAAATTTTGGTAACGCCAATTGTATTAACTCAGCTAATAAGTGGAGCTGGTTATTTTAATGGCGGTTTTATAATTGCCTATTTTATAGTGTGCGTATCTGTTATTCAAACTAAGATAAATTTTTTTGGAAAATGAATATTAATTCTTGTACCAGACTTTTTGATTTATTACGCTGATATAACCAGAAATAATTTTAACAATCTTTCTAGAAACAGAATCTATATCATAGTCATCTACTGATATTTTTTCATTTGTTTCAAAGTTTTTTATAGCAATATTCACTGAACTAATTATGTTTTTACTATTTAGACTAGATGCAACGACGGTTCCCGATTCTATGCCTTCAGGTCTTTCATGTGAATTTCTTATTGTTACAGCAGGAAAATGCAATAGGGAAGCTTCTTCAAATATTGTTCCGCTATCAGATATAGTACAAAAAGAATTCATTTGTAAAAAATTATAATCAAAAAATCCAAATGGTTTAAAAAATAATATACTCTTATTATTTATAAGATTATTCTTTTTTAGCTTAACTCTTGTTCTCGGATGTGTTGATAATATAATTATTTTTTTGAATTTATTGCTTAAGTATACTAAGTTCTTAATTAAAAGTTTTAAATTATCTTTATCATCTACATTTTCTTCTCTATGAAGACTCGCAAGAAAATAATTCTTAGGTTTAAGATTGATTTTTTTTAAGATTTTAGAGTTTAAAATATCTTTTTTGTAATAATCTAAAACTTCTTTCATATGAGAACCTGTTTTAAAAATAGTATTACTTTTAATTCCTTCATGTAAAAGATTTTGTCTGGCCTGTTCAGTTAATACTAAATTTATATCACTCAAATGATCAGCAATTTTTCTATTTATTTCTTCTGGAACTCTTTGGTCAAAACATCTATTGCCAGCTTCCATATGAAATATAGGAATTTTTCTTCTTTTAGCAGAAATGATAGCTAAACTTGTATTTGTGTCGCCATAGATTAGTAATGCGTCAGGTTTTTCCTTTTCTAGAACGTCATCACTTTTTTCTATAATATTACTAATTAATTTAGATAATTTTGTATTTTTTACATTTAAGAAATAATCTGGTTTTCTTATTTTTAAGTTTTTAAAAAAAATTTTATTTAATTCATAATCATAGTTTTGTCCTGAGTGTACTAGTATGTGATTAAAATTTTTGTCCAGAGCATTTATTACTCTACACATTTTAATTAATTCAGGCCTTGTACCAACTAAGGTCAATATTTTATACATTTTTTTATATAATCTAATTTTAGTAAGATTTTTTCTAATTCAGATATATTTAGTCGATATGTGTTTGAAGAGTTATATTCATTTACTTTCTCAATTCTGTTATTTCCTTTAGAAAAAAAAATTTCATAATTTAAGTCCCTTTGATCATTAGGTATTCTATAAAATTTTTTATACTCGATTACTTTTGCCATCTCTTCTTTTGATACTAGGGTTTCATGCTCTTTTTCACCGTGCCTTGTACCAATTAATTTAATTTTAGATTTTGATTTAAATATTTTTTTTAAAGTGTTTGCCAGAGTTAACATTGTTGTAGCTGGAGATTTTTGAACTAAAATATCTCCCTGAGAGCCATGTTTCATTGCAAACATTACAAGATCAACTGATTGATTTAGACTCATCATAAAACGAGTCATTGCTGGATTTGTTATTGTAATATTTTGTTTTTTTTGAATTTGATTTATAAATTTTGGAATGACCGATCCTCTAGAAAGCATAACATTGCCATATCTTGTAGCACAAAATATGGTATTAGTTACATTTCTTGATTTTGCTAACATAACTTTTTCAGCTAAAGCTTTAGTCAACCCCATTGCGTTAATTGGATAGACAGCTTTATCAGTGCTCAGAAGTATTACTTTTTTTACTTTATTCTTTATAGCAGCCTCAAGTGTATTTTCTGTTCCTAGGATATTTGTTTTTATTGCCTCTAACGGATAAAATTCACATGTTGGAACTTGCTTAAGAGCAGCAGCATGAAAAATGTAATCAACATTTTTACACGCATTATCTATGCTTTTGAAATCTCTAGTATCTCCTATATAAAATTTTATTTTAATATTTTTAATTTCATCTCTTACTTCTTCTTGTTTTTTTTCATCTCTGCTAAAAATTCTTATTTCTTTTATGTTTGTATTGACAAATTCTTTTAATATTTCTTTTCCAAAAGAACCAGTTCCTCCAGTGATAAGTAATATTTTATTTTTAAGAAATTTCATTTTTAAAATTATACATATTTTTTATTTGCACTTTCCATGATGGGAATGAATATTTAGTTTCTTTTGTAAACTTATTTGGATTAAGAGATCTATCTATAAAAAAATTATTGTTAGACATAATTAATATTTTTTTTTTATAAATTTTATTGACAATTTTTAGTAAATTGAATTTAGATATTCTTTTACAAGCTATATTATATATACCATTTTTTAAAACATTTTTATTTAAAATAAATTTAAATATAATTTTTGCTAGTTCAAGGGAAGTTGGACCTGAAAAGAAAGCCTCTTTAAACCCAATCACTTTTGACTTTGATAAAAACCACTCCAAAAGACCGTTTTTAGAAAAATTTTCATGTCCAACTGTAGAGCATCTTAATATTATAACATTTTTTTTTTTAAGACATAACTTTTCAGCCATTGCCTTGGTTACGCCGTAATCATCTGTGGCATTTTGAATAGAAGTTTCTTTGTAATTACCTTCTTTACCAGAAAAGACACAGTCAGTACTAAGGTGAATATATTTAAATTTATATTTTTTTAAAAGTGATAAAATTTTATAAACTAATTTATAATTTATTTTTTTCATTTTAACAAAATTAGATTTTTTATGCTTAGTTATTCCTACACAATTTATCACATAATTAGGATTTAATTTTTTTATAATTTTTTCTATTTTTTTTTCGGAATTTTTTTTTAATAGATCTCCATATTCAAAATTATTTTTGAGATTATTATTTATTTTTCTTGTGCACGTGTATAATCTTAATTTTTTATTTTTTAAAAAATTATAAATATTATTTCCTAACAAACCATTAGCTCCTAATATTAATATTTTTTTATCCATTATTTTTATTAAAAATGTTTAATAATTTTATTGACTGTTTATTTATGTCATAATTTTTTTTATAGAAATTTTTTGATTTTATATAGATTTTTTCTAGTTTCCTTTTGTTAAGAAATAATTTTAGTATATTTGTTTTTAGCAATTCAGAGTCTTCCGCTTTACCAGCAAATCCAATTTTTTGTTTTTTTATAATTTTAGAAACCTCTCCATTAACTGAAGCTATGATTGGTTTCCCAGCATATAAGTAGGTTTGGAATTTATTAGGAATTGTCAGCGAAAATATTTCTTCATTTCTAAGAGTTAGTAAACATGCTTTGCATCTTTTAATTATACTTAAAGTTACATTGGAGTTATATGGCCCGAATATTTTAATGTTATCGAGGTTATTTTTTTTTATAAAATTTCTTGCAAAATCTTTTTCGCTTCCATCTCCTATTATTAATATAAATATTTTTTTAAAGTTTTTTAATTTAAAGGCTGTTTCCAGAATTGTTTTTATTGATTGAGCTTTCCCTATATTGCCAGCAAATACAAGACAAAAATAATTATTTAATATTTTTAAAAGTTCTTTGGGTAAAACTATTTTACTTTCCTTACTTAAATTGAAGTGCGAATTTTCAACAACATGTATTTTTTTATTTGTAATTAATTTTATTTTTTTTTTAAATGCATTGGACTGAGCTATAATGTTATCCGAATTTTTATATATAAATCTTACTACTGATTTTAATAAATATAGAATAAATCTATTTTTTACAAAACCTGTTGCCTTAACACTTTCTGGCCATAGATCTTGTATCCATATAGATAATTTTATTTTGTATTTTTTTTTTAGATAAATTCCTACAATTGCCGATGTTATAGGGGAGGTTGAGTATACAAATATATGATCAAATTTGTTTTTAAAATTGTATTTTCGTAAATAATAAATTCCAGAAACAATAAATGAAATATAGTTTATTATTAAATTATAGAAATTGCCGCTTTTTCTTGGGATTATGGGAAACCTAATAATTTTGATATTCTTAAATTTTTCAGAATTTAATGATTTCCAATTTTTATATTTATGAAAAATTTTTCCCAATGGATAGTTAGGAAGTCCAGTTATAACTGTTACTTTATGTTTTAGTTTTGAAAATCTTAACGCAACTTCATTTATAAGAAAATTTTCTGGCCAAAAATGATGAGTTACTATTAGAATATTTTTTCTCATTGAAAATTTATAAGTGTTTTAATGATAAATAATAATTATTAATATATATTAAGTTCATGGATTTTCTAAATAATCTTTATATTAACAGATTATGCGTTTTTGTATTTTTAATGCTTCCCATAGCACTTGTTACAGGTCCTTTTTTGCCAGAGATTATAATTTTTTTAATATCTTTTTTTTTTATAATTAATTGCATCAAAGAAAAGAAATTTAGTTATTTTAACAACACTTTATTTAAAATATTTTTCTTTTTTTATATAATTTTAATTTTAAGCTCTTTACTTGGTGATAGCCCTTTGTATTCTTTATCAACCTCAATTTTTTATATAAGATTTATTATTTTTTCACTAGCAGTGTGGTGGTTATTGAAAAATAATTCTAATTTAATAAAGAATTTGTTATTCATTTTTATAATATTATATGGTTTACTTTTTTTGGGCTCGTTTTATGAAATATTATTTAAAAATCATTGCGGATATTTTAATGAGGGAGGACAGTTTATATATCAAAATAATAATTTCTTTTGCCAAAATAAAATAATCATTGGCAATCTTATTAGAATGGATCGGTTGAGCAGTTTTTTCGGCAAAGAAATGATTTTAGGATCTTTCTTATCTAGATTTTTGCCCTTAATTATTGCTCTATACATCTTACATTATAATAAAAATAATTTACTTTTTTTGTTTTTTTTTATTATTGTTACATCTTTAACAATTTATTTATCTGGTGAACGTGTATCTTTTTTTTATCTATGTATATCTTTATTAATTTTTTTCATTTCAATTAATTTAAAAAAAAAAGTTAAGCTGCTTTCAATATTTTTAATAACAACATTAATATTTGCCATCTCTTATTTCTATAAAACTTCAAGTAGCAGAATGTATGTGCAGACTTTTAACCAAATTTTTAATCCTAACAATGGTATTGATTTTTTTTCTGAAGATCATAAAGCTCATGCAATTACAGCCTATAAAATTTTTAAATCAAATATTTTTATTGGTGCTGGTCCAAGATCATTTAGAATAATATGTCATGAACCAAAATATAATTTTAACGAAAAGAGTTGCACTACCCACCCTCATAATACTTTTTTGCAATTATTAGCAGAAGTAGGTTTGATAGGTACTTTAATTCCTATATTTTTGCTATTTGTAGTAATAAAAAAAATATTTATGAATTTGTTTGGTCTTACGAAAACAAAAAAAGTTGAAATATATTTTTTGGTTACTTTTTTAATTTCATTATTTCCTCTTATACCCTCGGGAAATTTTTTTAGCGGATGGCTAAATATAGTTTTTTATTTACCATTAGGTTTTTACCTAAATTATATAGAAAATATAAATACATGAGTATCGTAGCTATTATATTATTTAATTTGATAATTTTTTTTAATATTAATTTTATTATTAAAAAATATGGATTGTATGATCACCCAGATATACTCAGAAAAATTCATAAAGAAAAAACTTCTCTTTCAGGCGGTTTTATTTTTTTTTTAAATATTTTTCTAATTTTTTTTTGTTTCTCTTTTCAAGATAGTCAATTTGAAAGTCTAATTAAAAATTTTTTTAATAATAATTACAACAATCTATTTTTATTTTTATTTTTTTTAATGTTAATATTTGTCTTTGGTTTTCTTGATGATAAATTTAATTTTGATGCAAATAAAAAATTATTATTTTTACTTGTACTTATTTTTTTTTTGATCAATCTAGATCCAGGTTTAATTATTTCTAATATTAACTTTTCTTTTACTAAAAAAATATTTGATTTAAAACAATTTGAGATTTTTTTTACAATTTTATGTTTTTTACTTTTTATAAACGCTTTTAATATGTTTGATGGAATAAATTTGCAAAGTGGGCTATATTCAATTTTCATTTTTACAAATTTTTTTTTTTATTCTGGAAATTTTTTTTTTTTAATAATATTAATTCCAATTTTTACTTTTCTATTTTTTAATTTTAGGGGCAAAATTTTTTTAGGTAATAGTGGTAGTTATTTAATTGGTTTTTTAATTTCTTATTTTACAATAAAACTTTATAATAATTTTAATAATATTTTTTCTGACAAAATATTTTTATTAATGGTCATGCCTGGGTTTGATATGTTACGATTATTTTTTTTAAGGTTATTAAATAAAACAAATCCGTTTAAAGCTGACAATAATCATTTTCACCATTTATTAATTTTAAAATATAATTTTGTTTATGCTTTAATAGTTAATTTTTTATTAACTACTGCACCATTTATCATTGGATTTTTTGTACCCAGTTATATTGTCTTCTTATTTTTTGTTATAATATACTTCTCTCTTTTAATTTCTTTAAAAAAAAATGATAAAAAGTAATAATATAATTAATATTTCTTTTTTTTTATTTTTTTTAACTTTTATTATATCTCGGTTTTATTACTTTACTAAGCAATCAGCACTTGGATATTTTTTTTATGATAGAAATGTAGATTTTGATTTATATTTTGTTGATATTTTTTTTTTGAATAATTCAGAAGTAAATGGGTATTTAATTTTATTGAAATTTTTTTATTTTTTATTTCCTGAAAATATTAATTTATCATTTATCTTTTATTTCTTTAATATTTTAATTACACTTATAAGTTGTTGGTTTTTTTTTGATATTTTTAAAAATTATTTTAATAAATTATTATTATTTTTAGTACTGATATTAATTACATATTTTTTAATTCCATATGAGTTATGGAGGTTAGATCATCATGATCATATAAATTTATCAATATTTACATATGTTTTATGGGCCATTTACAAAGTTATTATTACTGGAAAATATAAAAATCATTTATTTTTTTCATTAATTTTAATTAATCTTTTTTATACTTTAGGTTTTATATCAACCATATTGGTATTTCTTTTATTATTATTTTTAATAGTAAAAAAAAAAGTATTTCTTATAAAATACGATTATATAAAAATTTCTTTTATTTTAATTTTAGTTTTTTTTACGTTTCTTAAAACTTATTTAAATTCCGGTGTTTTCTCTACAACAGTGATGGGAGGGGCCAATTTATTGCAAAGAACTGTTCATGCTCTTGGTGAAGATAAATTTACAGACCTTGTGGAAAAAAAAATTATTTTGCCTAAAGGGTGGCTAAATATTTATAATCAAATAAAAAATGGTAATAGAAATATCAATAATATAGATATTCGAATTAGCAATATTGCCCACGGCACGGTTAGTAGAAATTTTTTACAAAATTTTTTTATCAAAAAAAATATACTTCAGGTCAATAAAGATAATAATAAAATATTCTTCATTAATAACAGTGATATTTTTTTAAAAAAACCATGGATATATAACTTTGGCTATCGTCAAACATTATTAGACACATATTTTCAATCATATTCAGCATTTATTTTTATAAAAGCATTAAAATTTTATCCATACGACTTATTAGTTGGTAAACTTGGAAAGAAAGGATTACTGTTAACCTCTTTTCAGATGTTATCGCACACTGGGTTATTCCCACCTTATTATGAAAACCAATATTTTTATTCATATACTTATAATATTTCATTAACTAAATTTCTTAATTTTTTATTTCTTATTTTTGGTTCTTTTTCCCTTTTTTTTATTTTTAAATCTTCTAATAAATTTTTTAAAAAAGAAGAAAAGAATATTGATATATTTTATTTGTTTATAAATTTATTTTTAATTATACACGTTTTATTTATTTCTTTAATTACTTGTTGTGAAAACCCAAGAATTATGATTATGTTTTTTTTTATTATTACCTCCATAATTTTTTTAAATTTCAAATTTTTTTTTGAGAAAAAATAATTAATTTTATGAATATTGTTATTTTCGGAGGAAACGGTTTTATAGGAACACATTTACATAAATTATTAAAAAAAAGATATAAAGTTACTGTTTATGGAAATAAAACTTTTAGTGATAAATTAAATTCCTCTTATATAAAATATA
>Ga0315903_10001099_pt1 | contig 41081 bp, 64 predicted proteins | sample LakEriMetagenome_7_FD_203524 | JGI IMG/M metagenome (GOLD analysis project Ga0315903, IMG submission 203524) | Freshwater fungal communities from buoy surface, Lake Erie, Ohio, United States - Buoy 2 MA119 | ecosystem: Environmental > Aquatic > Freshwater > Lake | place: USA: Lake Erie, Ohio... | reverse complement strand
AAATTCGCGCCGCGGCCGATAAGTACGGCCACGATGGCGTGACGTTCCGGTTCAACGTTCTGACGGACTACCGCGTGGAATTCATCATTCCGGGCGCGCTTGCCATGCTCGAGGATCTAGGCGTGCGAGTCTATGACTACACGGCATGGCGCCCCGAGGATCGCGAGCCCGTGCACGGCTACAGCCTCACGTACAGCGCGAAAGAATCCGCGCACACGTCTGACGCGTACCTTTCCGGCATCCTCACGGCCGGCCATAACGTCGCCATGCCTATGGCCGTGCGGAAGAGTGACGCGTTGCCTGAGACCTACACGCTTGACGGTCAGGCTTTCCGCGTGATTGACGGAGACCTGACCGATGACCGCACGACGGATCCGCGCGGCGCGTGCGGCGTGATCGTGGGTCTCCGTCCTAAGGGTCGCGCGGGCGCCGCGGACGCGTCCGGATTCATTCGCGCTGTCTGACAGTCCGAAACCGTGCGCCCTGGCGCACGGTCGGCGCGTGACGCGCGCCCTGATGAGGACCGAATGAGAGGAACGGAACGATGGCATTGTGCAGGAACGGACACGACAAGGATGCGGCTGGCGTGAACGCGCGCGGCGCGTGCATGGAATGCAAGCGCATTGCGGCGCGGACGTACGCGGCGCGGCGTGCGGCTGGCGTGCCGTTGAATGAACGCAAGCGACAGGCGCGTACGGACCTCGGCTACGCCGTCATTGCGGCCGATCACGTGTGCTTCATCGATGACACCTACTGCACGGAGTGCGGGGTCGCGCAATGACGTGCACGTATTGCGCCGGCGCGCCGGCCGTCGTGGTCGGGCTATGTCGGGAGTGTGCCGTTTCGCATGCGCTAGGCGCGTGCGAATCACGTCCGGGCGCGTGTGACGCGTGCGCCCGGCTCGCGAGCCTGTAGGCGCCTAGGCGCCCCTGGTGGCGCCCGGAAACGTTCCGGGCGCACGCCATGGATCCCTAGACGTGAGAGGAGGTCGGCCATGCGCCGTGCTGTGTATTTCGCCTAGCGTGCGACGTTCGATCGTCTGCGCCGGATCCGACCGGCGTGCACGCGCCATCCATTGCTAGCCGTGCTCGGCTAGGTCTCCTGTCGTCCGGCCATGCCGGCCGGCCGTCGTGGCGTGTCCGAAATTCCGGAACGCCAATTCTGAGCTCAAAATTGGACATGCCGCTAGATGGCCCTAGAAGGGCCCTAGGACGGCCGTACATGCATCCCGGCCTAACCGGTCCGGCGTGCACTGTAAACGCGCCTACGGCCGTTCTATGCCTAATTCTGGGCACGTGCACACTGTCCGGCCGCGTGCCGGACGCGTGCGCGCCGATCGGCCGACCGGACGCGTCGCGTCATTGTGATGTCGGCCACGTATGCCCATGTCGGACACGTCCCGGTCTGTCCCGGTATGTCCGATTCGACCCGGCCTGCCCCGGTTTGTCACGGTCTGCCCCTGTATGTTCGATTCGACCCGGCTTGCCCCGGTCTGCCCCGGTTTGCCCCGAAGCCCGGAATGTCCGATTCGGAAGCGAGGGCGAGAAGGCCAGGAAAGCAGGAAGTGCAGTAAAGGGGCTGCGATTTCCAAAAATTTCTGGGCGACGAGCGTCGTTCAGCGTCGTCGTTCCGCGGCTGACTTGTCCTTGTGGCAGCCGGTGCACAGCACCTGAAGATTCCCGAGCTCATCACTGCCGCCATCAGCCTGACGGGTGATGTGGTCGATCTGCAGGCTCGCCCCCGTCACATCACGGTGACCGCATCCTGCGCACGTCCAGTCGGACCTGCGGAGCATCCGTGCCCTGATCGCCGTCCACCGCCGCCCGAAGCCGGGTCGGGCCTTCTTCGCTGGCCGCTGATGGCTCGAGCAGCGGCCATCCTTCACCGCGGGCGCGTAGCAGAAACCCAGCGAGCAGGTCGACGTGTACCGGGCTGGCATGGGCGTCTCAGCCGCCGAGGAGCGCGGAAGCCTCGGCCAGGGTGAGCCGGCGCCGCTGCTCGAGGAGCCCGTCGGTGATTTGATGCCACGCTGACCCTCGCTCATCCTTCGGCACCGCGTTAGCGCGCTCCAGGGCAGCGTCGATCTCTTCGATGGTCTCAAGCGTTGGCAACGCGACCTCCAGTGTGCATGAGGCGTGCATGGCTGGGTGGCCCTCGGAAACGTCGAGGGGGGTGGGGTCTGAGGGGGGTGGGGTGCCTGAAGTTTGAGCCCCTGGGGGTTTGACCCCCACCATGCAAGCAGCGCGGCCGTCCTTGTGGGACAGACCGCGCAACTTACGTGAATGGTACGAGCAGGGGGGCTGGAGTCAAGCGCCGACACGCTGGGTCTGGACATCGGCGAGGGAGTACAGCATGCCGCGTTTGCGGACCTTGCCGGATCGTGCCCACCTGCGGATGGTCGCTTCGTGGATGCCGGCGACTGCGGCGATGGCTTCGGCGTCGGCCCAGGCGTCGCCGTCGGCTCCGAGGAGGAGCAGCCATTCGGGGGTGCGGGTGGCGTGGCAGCGGGGGCAGGTGACTTCGGTGGCTCCGTCGCTCCACCTGATGAAGCAGCCGCAGGTGGTGCCGGTGTCGGTGATGGTGGGGCAGCGCAGCCCGTGGGAGGGTTGCCGGTCCTTCTCGGTGTCCCAGTGGCTGAGGATCCGGTGGGCCTGCACCAGGGTGCGGTGGTAGTCCTCGAGGCCGAAGTTTTCGTCGTGGGTGGCCCAGTCGGTTTGGGTGGCGAGGAACTGGCAGACGCCGGTGAGGGCGTGGCGGGTGTCGTTGGTGAGGGCGCGGGCGAGGCTGGCTGGCCCGTAGGGGGCGAGGCCGCGCATGCCGCGGATGAGGATCTCGAACTCCTCTAGAGCTCCGAGGATGGTGTCGCCGGTGGGCAGTAGTGCGAGTTCGGGGTCGATGGCGGTGATGTCGCAGGGGGGTTTGGATCCTGGGTGGGGGCGGCTGGTGGTGCCGCCTGTGGTGGTGGGGCGGGTGGTGGTGGCTGCTTCGGCGAGGGTGGGGATGAGGGCGAGGAGGTGGTTGATGCGGGCGGCGCATGCTGGGCAGGCGTGGCCGGTGGCGACTTCGGTGGGCCGCTTGGGTGGGCAGATGACGCACTGGCTCATCGGGTCTCCTCGTAGTCCACGAAGCAGCCGCAGCCGCCCCAGTCGTCCGGGTCGAGCAGGGAGGGCTGCGATTCGACACGCTGGCGAAGCACGGTCAGTGGCAGGAGTCGTTTCTGCCCGTTGACGGTCTCGGACAGGATCGCCACGTCTTTGCCCAGGTGCGCGGCTACGTCGGCCTCGTTGGCTTCCCACTGTGCGAACCGCTCGGGCATGACGCGCAGGAGGTGGGTGAACTGGGCTTGGCCGGCGCGGACGCAGCCGCCGCCGCAGTTGTTGTGGCTGAAGCCCATGCTGTACAGGCGCGGCGGGGTGAGGCCACGCCTCTCGGCTAGGGCGATCATGGTCGCCTTGCTCATCAGTGGGTACTCCGTCATGGGGAACTCGACCCGGTACGGCGCGTAGGCGCGCTCCACGGCGGGGATGCGGTGGGTCTCGGTCCAGTCGATCCCGATGACGATCACGTCGCGCTCGGGGTCTCCGTTGGCCTTGAGCCACTCGCGTGCTGGCTTCTGCTTCAACTCTGCTGAGCAGTTCGCCTGACGGGAGTTGCCGAGGAACTTCCGGTCCTTGAACACCTGCCAGATGTCGCGCCCGTCGGCGAGCCGCAGGTATTCGCAGCCGAGGTCGGCGATGGCGTCGTCGATGAACCTGTAGGTGTCCTCGTCTTCGCCTAGGACATCGGTGAACAGGCAGATGACGTTGTCGGGGCCGTGTTCATCCACGATGCGGCGGGCGGCGGCCCATGATCCGACTCCTCCCGAAAACATGACGATGTGGCGGCTCATCAGAACAACTCCCTCTGGGTGGGCTGGGGGCGGGCGGGGGGCATGGGGGTTGTCCATGCGGCGGGGATGGGCTGGTGGCAGGTGTGGGAGGCGAGTACGAGCCTGGAGTCGGCGGGGGTGCGGATCGTCCACTGGTCGCGGCGTTCGAGGACAGGCCGGTCGCCGGTGTGGCCGTGGAGGTCGTAGGTGGTGCGGCCGGCGAGGAGTGCTTCGGCTTCGCCTGTTGTGGAGAGTCGGTCGAGGTCGCAGCGGGCTTCGAGGGCTGCTCGTTCGGAGTCGAGTCCGGCGAGGATGGGGTGGTGGCAGGTGCGGCAGGTCTGGATCCGGGCTCGCCGCATGATGCCGGTTTGGGTCATGGCTCCGACGCCGATGAGCAGTGTCTTCAGGTCAGCGTCCATGACGGTTTCTGCCTGTCGCCGGATTTGACTGCTGTGTGCGCGCGTATAGACCGTCAACTAGAGCAAACCTGTCATGTGTCATGGAGTGGTAGTGGTGACTACTGCTGCAGAGGGTCCGGTTATGACAGGTTCGGGTGTCGATTCGTGAGGGATATGACAGGTATGACAGGTTTCCTCGGGTTCGGTTGCGGGTGTCGAAATGACGCATGACGGATGTGTCATGGCATGACAGGTTTCGGCCGTTCACCGGCTCTGCCAGCCGTCGAGCGCGGGGCCATCCATGTCAGGTGATGACAGGATGGTGATGCCGGTGTAGTAGCGGTGGTGCATGTCGCGGGCCTTGCCGACGCCCTTCTTCGCGAGGTACGTGGTGAGGGCCTTCGCGGTGACGGGGGTGGACCCTTCGTCGGCGCAGTACTTCTCGTAGGCGTCCCTGACGATGCTGGTCTTGACCTGCACGGCATCCCCGCCACCCAGGATGACCATGTCGGCGATGAACTGGCCGACGGTGTCGGTGGACTGCTCGTACTCCTGGGTGGCGGCACGGACGCCCTCAGGCTCGCCCAGGGCGTGCTGGGCGTACTGGGCGGCGCCTTCGGCGAGCCACGCGAGGATCGCGGGTCCGTGGTCGCGGACGAGGCGCTGCTTCAGTTCGGGGTCGCGCTTCTCGCGGGGCATCTGGTGGTCGAAGGGGACGAGCCTGACGCGGCGCCAGAAGCCGGCGCCACCGGAGGTGACTTCGGGCTGGTGGTTGGTCAACTGGATGAGGGTGTGGCTGGGGATGAACGTGAACTCGTCCATCCGCATGAACCGGGCCTTGAGCCGGTCACCACCCGTCAGGAGCTTCACCTTGGCTTCATCGAACTTCTCGCCCTCGTTGGTCTCGGACGCGATGACGAGGCGCTTGCCGGCGAGGGCGGCGACCTCGGTGGGGTGCTGGGGTGGGCCTTGGACGAGGAACTTCTGGCCGACGCTGGTGGCGTAGTCGCCGAGGATGTCGGCGACGGTCTCGAGGAGGACGGTTTTGCCGTTGGCGCCTTCGCCGAAGAACACGGGGAGGACGGATTCGCGGACCTCGCCGACGCAGGCGTAGCCGAGGAGCCGCTGGATGAAGCCGATCATGGTGTCGTTGCCGCTGAACGTGGTGGACAGGAACTGGGTCCAGGCGGTGCGGGGAGCGGTGGGGTCGGGGGCGACGGCGGTGATCTTGGTGTGGAGGCTGGCGGGGTTGGCCGGGCCGAGGGCGCCGGTGTGGAGGTCGATGATGCCGGCGGGGGTGTTCAACTCCCAGGTGCGGGTGTCCAACTCGTCCATGCGGACGGTGATGACGGGGTCGGTGGCGGCGAGGGCGACGACGGCGGCGACGCCGGACGCGGACAGGATCCGCTTCTTGTGCCCGACCTCTTCGCGGTTGGTTTCGGGGAGGGTGCGGCCGATGCCCTTGACGAGTTCGCGGACCATGCCGCCGCCGAGGGGCTGGGTGGCCCACACGGTGCCGGTCCAGTACAGCCACTTGCCCATGTCGGTGCAGTAGCGGATGACGCCGCCGTACTCGTTGACGAGCATGCTGGCGACGCCGTCTTCGGAGTAGGTGAGGGTCTGGGCGGGTGGGGCTTGGACGGTGGTGGCCTGCTGTGGCGCTGGCGCTGCGGCCTGGGCGGTGGGGCCGAGGGTGCCGAGGGCGGGTGGGTTGCGGGTGATCTGCGACTGGGTGCCGTACCCCTGCGCTCCGAGCTCGCGGGCGGCTGCGGCGTAGTCGCCGCTGTGGTGGAGGACGGCGTAGGCGGCGAACTTCGTGTACGGGGTTTCGGGGTCGAATTCGGTGGCGGTGGAGAAGACGTAGAGCCGGTCGACGCCGTCGGTGGCTTGGCCGGTGGTGGCGTGGATGCCGGGGTCGTGGCTGCCGGGCTTGCGCCAGCCGTAGCCGTTGCCCATGCGTCGGACGCGCTGCCAGCCGTCGAGGATGTCAGCCCAGTCGGCCTTGTTGTTGTAGTCGTCGCCGGGGCGCAGGCCGTCGGTGATGCCGTTGCGGGCGGGCCGGGGGGTGGGGTCGACCTGGGCGGGCATCTCATCGAGCATGGTGGCGATGGCGAAGAGGGTGTCGCGTTCCTCGCTGGTGATGGTGGCGATGGTGTTGACGCCGCCGGCGAGCATCTTCCAGGGCTGTCCGGTGGGGTGGGTGCGGCCGGCCGAGGGTGCGGTGACGACGAAGCCGCCTTCGCCGCGGGTCTCGAGCAGCACCTCGATGCGGCCGTTCTCGTCGCGGCGGCGGGCGAGTTTGGTGTTGCCGCGGGTGGGGCCGTCGCTGACGCGGTAGAGGAGGTGGATGCCACCGGAGGGGGTCTGTTCGGCGTAGCCCTCCCAGATGAGGCCGAGGGTGTCGATGCCGTGGTCGATGCACAGGTCGCTGAACCGTTCCCAGGTGCCGTCTTCGACGGCGCGGCCCTCGGCCTCGAGCATCTCGAGGCCACCGGAGATGGCGCCGGTGATGAAGCCGATGCCGTCGGTGTGGCCGCTGTCGAACCACGTGACCAACTGGTCGAGGGTGGGGCGCTCGGTCTGGTAGTCCTTCCAGTTGACGGCGGGTGCTTTGGTGCCGTCGGTGCGGACGGGGAGTACGGCGATGCCTGCGGTGTCGGCGGCGAGCGCGGTGTCGATCAGGGTCATGCGGGTCGCCTCCTGGGCGGTGGTGTTGGCTGGGGGGTGGTGGCCCCTCCCCGGTTGTGACGGGGAGGGGCCGCGCCGCCTACTTGAGGGTGTTGGCGAGCGCCTGGACGGTTGTCGCGGAGAGGCCGGTGGCCTCGGCGACGGCGGGCACGTCCAGCCCAGCCGCGAGGAGCTCCTTGGCCTGGGTGGCCGGGGAGGCATCGCTCGCCGGTGCGGCGGCGGGTGCTGCGGCGGCGGGTGCTGCAGCAGCGGGGGCCATTGCGGCGATCCCGGCCGGTGCCCCGGCCACGAACGTCACGGTGAACTTCCGCGGGTCGGACGCGCCGCCCTGCCCCGTGGTGTGGGTGACGGTCATCTGGTCGCCGTCGGCGGGGATGCGGCCGAGGGTCGCGACGCCGGCGCGCAGGGCGGCGTTCTGGTCGCCCCACGCGTTGAACACGACCTTGCGGGTGCCGTCGTCGTCGGCGTCCTCGGGGTCACGCTCGGCGGTGTGGAGGGTGAAGACGTACTGCATCTTCGGGTTGCCGTCGGGCCACACGTCGAGGTCGGTCCCGCCGAAGACGCGGGCCTGCCGCTCCTCGAGCCGGACGATGGTGCCGGTGACGGTGCGGCCGGGGGTGGCCCACTTGATGAATGCGCTGCCGCTGCTGAGAAGATCGGCCAAGGCCATGTCAGTTACCTGCTTTCTGTTGAGTGTTTACTGCTACTCGCGCATCTGGCGCGAGAGTGTGTGGGGCGTAGCGCGCGAGGATGTCCTGCGCCCACGCGACCTTGTCTTCGATGCGCTGGCCGGGGGGCTGCGACGTTGACCAGAGTTCGAGGTTCTCCAGCCGGTTGTCGGCTCGGTCACCGTTGATGTGGTGGACGTTCTCGTCGGGCCAGAGGCTCCGGCCGATGGCCTGCTCCATGAGGAGACGATGCTCAGGAACAGTGCGCCCACCCGACCGACGCATTCGGTATCCGCGATCATTGACCCACCCGTTACTGATGGTCCGCAGATTCGTTACAACGTCTCCGTGCTTTCGCATGCGGGTGTAGTGCATGTGACACAGACCCTTAGCGGTTGTCTCGTTTCCGCATCCGTCAACCGTGCAGGAGCCAGTCGCAGACGGCGGCTTCCGGTACGTGGGGAGACTGCGACGCGTGCGTTCGTAGCACGTCCTGCACATCCCCTTGGACCGCGAGGGCCGGTCGCATCCGTCGATGCTGCACGTCTTCACGACAGGCTCGCGAACGGGACGCGTGGTGCGATCTCGCGTTCGACGCCGGCGCAGGACTTGGCCGGGTCGTTCGCGCCGCGGTGGAACCACGGGCAGTAGGTGCAGTAGGACTCGGTGGCCTCGAGCAGCGGCAAAGCGTCCTGGGGGCCGAGTTCGGTGAGGAGGGTGTTGATGCGCTCCAGCCGGGCGAGGGCGTCGATGGCGATCTGCCGGTCGTATGGCTCGGTCCAGACGTGCCGGTCCTCGAACTGGCCGTCGCGGGTCCAGAAGATGATGGCGACGTGGCGTACGTCGTGGCCGGCGTCCTCGAAGCCCTTGCCGTACAGGTGGGCCTGGAGGCGGTACTGCTCGCCGGGGCCGTGGGGGCGGTACGTCTCGCGGATCTTGTTCTTGGAGACGACCTTGTGGTCGTAGACGATGCCGTACTGGGCGTCGAACAGGTCGCAGGATCCGGTGATGTCGATGCCGGCGACGGTGCCGACGGTGACGCGCTCTTCGACGTGCCACCGGGGGGCGGGGTCGTTGGAGCCGTCGGGGTTCCAGCGGGCGAGTTCGGTGCGGGCGACGATGTCGGCCAACTGCTCATGCACTGAGGTGCCAATGAACGGCATCCACGCGGCGTCTTCGACGCGGGTCTTGGGCACCTGGGCGAGCCGGTAGCCGATGCGACGCTCGCAGGGCTGCCCGATCTCGGACGGCCCGATCATCCGCTGCCCGGAGCGGGGCGTGTAGATCATGCCGTGCCGGATGGTGGCGAACACGTCGCCGACGGCGATCTGCGGGTCCATGTCACAGGTGGGGTGGACGCGGATGTCGGTGACGACGATGAGGGGCTGCTCGCAGACGAGGCAGGTGTCGGTGGCCTTCACAGTGCGACCACGCTGTTCTCGGTGGACTTGCAGGCGAGGTCGTAGATGGCGGGGGCGAGGATCTGCTTGGCGAGCCTGCTGTCGGGCTGGAGGATGCAGATGGCGCTGTACTGCTCGGCGGGCAGGTTCTGCTTGGCGAGTTCGGCGTCGAAGCGGCGTGCGCCGGCGCGGACCTGGGCGAGCATTTCGCCGTCGCTGCTGATGATGGTGGTTCCGGCTTCGACGGTGTCGCGGATCTGCGCGACGATGCTGGCGCGGCGTTCCTTCAACTGCTTCTCGAGTGCAGCGATCTCTTTGAGCTCGAGGGCGGCGGCGAGGAGGTCGCCTTCGGCGATGCGGTTCTGGGTCATGTCTGTTCTCCTGTTGTCGTGATCAGCGGGTGCGGCGGCGTGGGAGTTTGGCGATGTGGCAGGCGCGGCAGGCGCGGTTGCCGTTGGGGAGGTAGATGTGGGCGCCGGGCTGGGTGAGGTCTGCCCCGCAGGTGAAGCACGTCGTGAACGGGGTCAGCACGGGGTCTCCTGGGGGATCAACCAGCCACGGTTGCGGGCGTTGCGGTAGAGGACGGATTGGACGGCGGCGGGCCAGCGCTCGACCTCGGCCGGCGGCAGGCTGTAGATCTCGGCGAGCCGGTCGATCAGGTTCACGTGGTCTCCTTGATCAGCAGGTACAGGTGGGGGTCGGCCCGATTCGGCGGGTCGATGTGGATCGACCAGTCGAGGTACTCGGGGGTGTCGTCGGGGATGACGCCGGCGTCCACCAGCCCGTCCATGCAGGGCTTCAACGTGGCGACGAGGTTGTCGCGGTCGCGCCTGCGGCCGTCGCGGGGGACGTAGTGCAGTTCGACGGCGACTGCGGAGCATGCGGGGACGGTGAAGAACGCGGCCTGGCAGACCCAGTCGCGGACACGCTTGGTGTGCTTGGCCTTGACGCGCCAGTGCATGCGCCCGTTGAGGGACAGCGGTGGCTTGGTGTCGTCGGGTGAGAGGCGCACGACCCAGGAGCGGCTCATGGCACCTCGATCAGGAGTCGGATGGCGTGCGCGGCTTGGGCGGGGACGATCCCGTTCCCCAGCAGCGCGAGCTCTTTGGTGGCGGGGAGTCCGTGGCCGGTGACGTGGCCGGGTTCGAGACCCATGAGCCACTCGGCGAACTGGGGGTTCAGTCGCTCTGGTCCCTCGGCACCAGGGACATCTGGCCGTGGGGCGGGTCGTCCGGTGATGGACTCCCAGCGTTCGATCGCGTCCGCGTACGTTCCCCACTGGATATCGCCAGTGCTTCCTGTGTCAGCGACGCCCCGTGCCCGTTGCCGTTGCCGTGCTTCTGCTGGTGTGCCCGCTTCCACTCGTCCCACCGTTCGGGGGTGTAGCGGGATCCCATGTCCATCACGGTCGGGGTGGGTAGGAGTTGCGAGGATGAAGAGTCGCGCACGCTGATGCGGTGCGCCGATATCTGACGCTCGAACAACTCCCCAGCGTGCGTCATACCCCAGGAGGGCCAAGTCTCGGGTGACATCTCCAAGGCCCAGAGAGACGAGGCCAACGACGTTTTCCATGATGACGACTCGCGGTCGTAGTACGCCAATGGCGTCAGCGATGTACGGCCAGAGATGCCGCTCATCGTCGGCTCCTTTCTGGTTGCCGGCTTTGCTCCAGGGTTGGCAAGGGAATCCGGCGGTGAGGATGTCGACGGCGGGGACGGTGTCCCAGTCGACCGAAGTGATGTCGCCGAGGTTGCGGACGTTCGGGTAGCGGGCTTCGAGGACGGTGTTGGCGGCTGCGTCGATGTCGGACACCCAGGCGACCTCGGCGTCGAACACCTCTTGGACGGCTTCGTCCAGGCCGGCGTAGCCGCTGCAGAAAGAGCCGATGCGGATGCTCATGCCTGCACCTCGGTGCTGCAGATGGCGTGCCGCCAGCCGTACTCGTCCAGTTGCATGGCGTCGCCGACGTTGATCAGCAGGGTGCAGTTGTGGCAGGGCAGTGCCTGCCGTGCGGTGAGGATGTGGGTGAGGTTGGGGGGTTCGGGGTAGGACGCGGGGACGGTCACTGGTCCCTCCCGCAGTCGCAGGAGTCGGGGTCGTCGGCGCGGCCGGTCCAGCCGGTGTCGCCGCAGCGGGTGCAGGTGACGGGGTCGCTCATCGCCGGCCCCGATCCATCCACCAGAACAGGGGCTTGGCGATGAGGGTGTCGAGGATGATGATGGTGGCGTTGATGGTGAAGGCGGCGAACCGTGTCCATGTCATCAGGCACTCACCTTGTTCATCTGCCTGCGGAGGGCGTAGCGGTCCTTTTCCGACGTGCCGCCCCAGATCCCGATGAGTGACGGGTCGGAGAGTGCCTCGTTGAGGCAGGGCATGGTGACGTCGCACATGGCGCAGATCCGCTTGGCTTGCTTGGCGAGGTTGCCTTGCCCGTTCTCGGGGAAGAACAGGCCGGTGTCGACCTGGGCGCAGAGCGCTTGTCCGCGCCACCCGTGGCTCGAGCTCATCGGGGCCTGCCCACGCGGCGCACGGGAGCGCCTGCAGCCTTAGCCCAAATGCGAAACGTGCCTGAGTCCGCTCCGTACTTCGCGGCGAGATCCGAAGTTGGCATCCCTCCGACGTAGTCGGCCACAGCAGCGGCCTTAATGTCGGCAGCGAAGTAGCGGCGTTCCCTGCCCGCCAACCACTTCTCGCGCTTGCAGACGTAGCACTCGCGGTTCTTCCCGTCGTTCCAGGTGTACGTCGTCTCAGGCGTGAACTCATGCCCGCGATGGCAGTGCGTCTGCCGCTGGAACTGGCCGTTACCTCGCCCTCTCCGCATCATGTCTGCGGCGTTGGTCCGCACGTCGCCGACGTAGAGGTGGGCGGGGTTGACGCACGGCGGGTTGTCGCAGTGGTGGCAGATCAGACTCTTGCGGTGGAACATGCCGAAGTGGATAGATGCGCTGACCCTGTGTGCGTAGAGTTGCACACGATTGTGACCAGCGAGCGACAGCAGCCCGTAGCCGTTCGGCTTGCGCGCACCTGTCCATTCCCAGCATTCATCGGCACCACGAACGTCGACCTTCTGCCAGAACCGTTCGATCATCGTGTAGTTGTTAGGCATCAGCGCGCCAGCCCCTGGCAGCGTGAACCGGGGAGCGTCCAGTGATGCCACAGGCCGTCCTCGATGACTTCGGCGAACACGACCCGCTGGTACAGAGCCGGCCACTTCTCGATGCGCCCCAGCCCGGTCAGGTAGACGCGCACAGCCTTGGCCTGCTGCTTGCCGACGCCGAACTGGAGAAGCCGTTCACGCACGATGTACGGGGCACCGGAGCGCCACGCGGGCATCAGTTGAAACAGCCCCGCGGCTCCAGACGAGGAGTTGACTGCGGTGGGTGAACCGCCGCTCTCGCGCTGCTCCACGCAGTCGGCGAATGCTTCCCATCCGCGCGGCGGCAGGGCCGCATCACGCAGGGAGCTCACCGAGCGGTTTGGCCGGTTGACGGCCCATTCACGGTCGCGGTCGGCGGTGGCGACGGCCTCAACGAGGGCGCCGGTGAGGATCTCGATCATCAGTGGGTTTCCTTCCAGCGGGCGACGGCGGCGTCGGCGTTCTGGGCGTCGCGGAGCCGCTGGTCGCGGCGTTCGATGGCGCGGAGGCCGACGACGGTGGTGAAGGGGATGATGAGGATGACGAGCAGCCCGGCGGCGACGAGGCCGTGGGCGGTGGTCACTTGTCGGTGTCCTTCAGGACGCGGACGTTGTTCCAGGGCTGGGTTGGCTCGGTGGGCCAGATGATGTGGTGGAGGTCTTCGATCTCGGTGCGCATCTCGTTGCAGCGGGCGGCGAGCCGGTCGGCCCTGCGGCGCTGCCGCTCGGCGTCGAGGTAGAGGACGCGCATGGTGTAGAGCCCGGCGGCGGTGGTGAGGATGATGAGGATGGCGAGGCTGTTCATGCGGGTGTTCCTCTCTTGCGGTGGGGGAGGGTTTGGGGAGGGTGGTGGTGCTGGGCGTTGGTCCCGCCCCGCGCCTTCCCCGGTCACGGGACGGGACCAACGTGACCCCGGAGGGGGTCGCCGGCGGCTGCGGCCACGGGGGAGCCGTGCAGCCGCCGGTGTCTATGCGGCGCGCTTGCGGATGCGCTCGATGTCCCCTGCGAGGAAGACGTAGGCGCCGGTCTTGCCGGGCATCTTCAGGAGGTAGGGGATGTCGCCTGCGCCGGCGCGGCGGTTGACGGTGCGTACGTCGCAGCCGAGGATCTCAGCGACTTGGGCGCTGGAGAGTGGGGTGTCGGTCTTGGGCATGTGCACAAGTTAGGGAATGGGTCTGACATTGGTCAAGTACCTACGCCCGGCGTGTCGTGATTTGGGCGTGCCTAGTTTTGGTGGTGTGTTGCTACTTGCCCAGTTGTGACGTAACTTGGACACATGACAACTCAGCCCACGGGCCGGCACATCCCCGCACTTACCGCGGCACGACGGATCCGTATGGCGCGTGAGGACGCCGCCCTGGATCAAGGGCAACTCGCCGACCTGACCGGCATCGGACGCAACACGATCAGCAACTACGAATCCGGCGCGACGACGAAGTTGAAGTCGTCCTACCTGCGGCTCATCGCAATGGCGACAGGCGTCGATTTCGCTTGGCTAGAAACAGGAATGCCCGACCCCAGTGATGACACACCGGGGCCGGGCACTGCGCTCCCCCACGTGGACTCGAACCACGAACCCTTCGATTACGGGTCGGGTTACTGGCTGGCCGAAGCCGCCTGACATGGCGCGTCATCTTGTCGCGCTCCCCAACCCGTCACCGCTCCCCAACCCGTCACCGTGTACGGTTCCCGCCGGAGCTTCAGATCGCGGGGGTCTGGTGCTGGCTGACATCGCGGGGACGAAGGTGGATCGGCAACTCATTAGCGACTGGTGCGCGTGGCTCGCCACGTCCGCGTCACCGAAGACCGTGCGGCTGCGCCGCTACCAGTTGGCGTCGCTGTCGGTGACGGGGCCGCTGGCCGACCAGACGGAGGACACCCTGGTCGCGTACCTGGGTGCGCGCGGCCGGTCGCCGAACACGCGCAAGTCGATGCAGGCGGCGTTCCGCTCGTTCTACGGCTGGGCGCATCGCACGGGTCGCGTGGACGTGGACCCGACGGTCGGGCTGCGCCCTGTCCGTGCCAGCCCTGGGGTGCCGAAGCCGCTGCCCGACGACGCGTACCAGCAGGCGTATGGGCGCGCTGACCGGCAGACGCGGGCGATGCTGGCCCTCGGCTATCACGCGGGCCTGCGCCTGTCGGAGATCGCGCAGGTGCATGGTGATGATGTGCGTGGGGACCGGCTGGTCGTGCACGGCAAGGGGGCGAAGGATCGGGTCGTGCCGATCAATGCGTCGCTGGCCCCCCACCTGAAGGAGTTCACGGGCTGGTTGTTTCCGTCGCCGGCGCGGCCGGGTGAGCATGTGTCACCGGACTACGTGGATGCGCGGGTGAAAGCCGTTCTGCCGCAAGGGCATTCGACGCATTCGTTGCGGCATGGGTTCGCGACGCGGGTGTATGCGGCGACGAAGGACATCATGGTGGTGCGCCAGTTGCTGGGGCACGTGTCGGTGTCCACGACGATGGTGTATGTGGCGTCAGATGATGATGCTGCGCTGGCTGCGGTGCGCGCGGTCGCGTAGCCGCCGGTAGCGGTTGACCGTGGTGGGCGCGTAGGCGAGCGCCTGCGGGTCGTCCAGCAGGTGGTTGAGGCGCTGCCAGTAGCGGGTGGGCCGCATGTCGAGTTCGGTGGTGATGGCTTCGGCTTGCGCGCCGGGGTAGCGGTAGGTCCGGGCGGCGAAGTCGAGGATCGCCTTGTCGTTGTCGTTCATGTTCCCAGGGTAGGGCAAGGGTCTGACATGGGGCTGGCGCCCCGATTTGGACATCTGCCCAGACATGGTGTAGGCTCTTCTACATCAGCCAAGAGAGAGGAACCCCAATGTCTGACATCGTCCCCGTCTACCGCGAACGCCCCGCCGCCCCCACTGGGCCGGTGGTCGTGGTCGTCCAGCAGCCCCCGAAGTCGGTTGCGGCCGCGACGCTGTTGACGTTGTTCTTCGGCCCGCTGGGCGCGTTCTACGCCGGTGGGCTGTGGGGCACGCTGTGGCTGCTGTCGTCCGTCGTCCTGGCCGTGTTCACCCTGGGCCTGTCGATCCTGCTGACGTGGCCGGCCGTGGTGCTGTGCACCGCGATCAAGGTGTCGAACCACAACAAGCGTGTTACTGCATCTACCAATCTGTAGTACCATCTACATATCAGCGAAGAGAGGAACCATCATGGAGAAGTGCAAGAAGAACCACGACCTAGCGGTCCTGGGCCGCAACAACCAGGGGGCGTGCATCGCGTGCAAGCGTGCCGCGTCCGCGAAGTACGCCGCCGCACGGAAGGCCGGTGTGCCGTTGCAGGAGAACAAGCGGCAGGCCCGCACCGACCTCGGCTACGAGACCATCGGGGAGCAGTGATGGGGTTACCGATGAACGCCCGCACGCTGTACGCCCGCTTCAGCGCCGGCAAGGACGTGCGCTGCTCCTGCGGCAAGCAGGCCAAGGTTCTGTGGCAGACGCAGTCCGGCCCGGTCCCGCTGTGCGAGCAGCACCAGGGCGGCCCGCACACCCTGGAGGCCACCGATGCCTGACCTCAACGCCATCTTCTACCCGTCCACGGCAGCCGACGTGACGCCGGCGATGCTGACGGCCGCGGAAGAGGTGTACGACGGCTGGTTCTCGGACGACGAGCGGATCGACTGGGAGGACTTCATCGACCGCCTGTGCAAGTGGGGTCTCCTCGATGAGGCCGCGCCCTGGGAGTTCGAGGAGTACGACAACCCGGCCATCGAGAAGATCAAGCGCCACATTCGCGCCTACAGGAACGCCTGATGGCCGCCTGCCCGTGGGTCGACTGCGAAGACGAGCCCCGCTTCACGATCGTCCGCGTCGACCCTGACCTGGGCGACCTGACCGAGACCATGTGCGCGTTCCACACCTCGTACGTCATCGAGGTCGAGGGGCACGGCAACGACACCGATATCACCGTCACGATCACACCGAGAAAGGACACCACCTGATGGAGCTCAAGGATTACGAGTTGGGGCTGGGACTGGCGCTGAAAGCCAAGGGCAAGGCCCTGGCGAAGGCGCGGGAGAAGCAGGCCGCGATCTACGCGGAGGTGCTGGCCGGCGTGGTCGAGTACTGCGATGCGGGCGGCTACGAGCATGAGGCCGCCCGGCTCGCCGGCATCGACCGCATGACCGTCCGCAAGGCTAGGGGCAAGCGATGAGCCGCCTCGCCGTCATCCTCGGCCTCACGTCGGTCGTCATGTTCGTCCTCGCCGCCATCGGAGCCCTGATCTACGGGGGCTGGACACCGGACAAGACCTACGTCATCCCGCTCATCGCCACCGCGTCGGCCGTCGCGGCCGTTGCCTTCCTGGCAGCGTCCGTTGTCGTCGGCGTCGTGTCCTACTTCACCGCCCGGTAACGCAGCAGAGCCCCCCACCTCCAGTCGAGTGACTGGGGGTGGGGGGCTTCGCTTTGGTGCTGTGGAGGGTGGTGCTACCCCGCACCGGGCGGGGGGATCATGGGGTCGGGCACTCGTGGAAGTTTCACAAGACCTCACACTCGACCTCAACGACAGTCGTGATGGTCGCAGTCGTCGGGTTTCTCAGGATGTAAAAGCGGGTGTCGGGATACCACGTCACCCTGACATCAGGGTTCTCGGCACGCATGTCCAGGGGGCTGCCTGTGTACAGGCCGCTGGGGTTCGTGGCGCATCCGTTCAGCGGAAGCGACCCGGCACCGTTCTGGCCCGGAATGAGCGTCACCGTGCCAAGACGGACCCATGCGTATTGGGGGCCGGAGGGAGCGGCAGGCTCGACAGCGGGGACTGGCTGGGACGGGTCATCAACTTCACGAGTGCAGACCGGGCCACCCGTGCCGTCGTTCACCCACATCGCCCACGACTCGCCCCAGCCCTCCTCGCAGGCCACGCTCTCAGCCTTGCCGTACTGCTGAAGCCACACCCCAGCATTAGCCACGACAGCGGCCACCAGCGTCAAGGACAGCACCCCGATCAGGGCTACGAAGAAGATCGTGACGCGCTTGCCGTCGGTCATGCCTTGTCCCTCGCTATCTCCATGGCCTTTTTTAGGCCCTTGCTGTATCCGTGTTCCCAGTCGGTGACAATCTCCTTCGGGATGGCAGAGGCGATCTCAGCCACTATCTGAGCCCTGAGCATCGCCTCCACCAACCCGTCGCTCATGGCTTGATGTGCCCGTACGGAGTCCAGAGGGTCCAGATGACCTTCTGGTCGTGGGTCCAATGCGGCAGAGCAAGCGGCACCCTGTCAATCTGGCCCCGTCGCTTGTAGTCCACGGAGAAACCGTTGCCGTTGTGACCGGCCAGCCACGCATGGCCGTACGTGTGGTTCAGGAGGCCATAGCAGATCGCCCCAGGCGGAACCTTGTCTGGCGTGGTGTGGTGAAGCTCAGACTTCGGGGTCCGATCGTGGGCGATTTTTGCACTGGCCGCCCACGCGGGGAGGCCCAGAGCCTGCCTAACGCTGGACTGGCATTTGCAACGCCAATCCTGTGACGGGTGGTTGATCTGGTGCATCATCCAGTCAATCGCCTGGGCTCCTGTTCTCATGCCGGCGACTCCTCTGTGTCGTCTTCTGCCGGCGACTCCTCTGTGTCGTCTTCGTGGCCGTCCTCGAACGGCAGCGGCTCGAAGTCGTCGTCAGGGTCGTGCATCGGTTCGGTCATCGTGTTACTCCTCTCACGAGAAGACCCCCACCAGATTGGTGAGGGTCAGGGGAAGTGCTGTGTGGCGGTCTAGTCGACCTTCCACCATTCACCGAACGACTCGGTGTAGCCCGCAGGCGCGGAGTCCTTCGTCCGCGTGTTGTACCCGGAGGAGGGGAACACGCACAGCCCGGTGCCGTTGTGAGTACCGCCCCAGGGACAGGCGGGGCCGACCGCGCCGGCACCGACGTTCGCCGCGTACGCGGGCTGCGTCGTGTCCGTCCACTTGTCGGTGTACGTGATCGGTCGGCGGTGGCAGCCTGCGGCCGGGCCAGTCGGGCCACCCGCGTACCACGCCGGCGTCAGCGTCGCGTCACCGGAGGCGTTGCCGACGACGAACTGGTTGCCCGTCTGCACACCGCCGACCGCGGCGTAGACGACGGCGGGGTCGTAGTTCTGGATGATGAACAGGCCGTTCCCGGTGTACGCGAGTGACGGCTTGACGGGTGGCGCGACGGGCCAGAACTGCTGCCATGCGGCACCGTCGTACACCCAGGCTCCCTTCGCGGGTTTCCATGTGGTGCCGTCGTTGACGGACAGCACCTTCGCTGGTTTCCACGCGGACCCGTCCCACGTATCCAGAGCACGCGCCATCAGGACTCCTCCGAGCTCAGTATTGGATGTGGATGTCGCCGACAGCCGCGGTGCCCGCTGCCGCCACGGTGCTGGATGTGATCGTCGGCCCTTGCTTCGCCGGGGCGGGGATGGAGTCGGCGAAGTCGATGAACGCCGCCGGGCCGTCCGCGATCTCCGTGTACGTCGGAACCTGATACGTCTGCCCCGACAGTCGACCCTGGTGTGGCTGTGGCATGTTCCTACTCCTTCTTCTCGTTACGCCTCGTAGTCCTCGCCCGGGATGTCCTTGAACTCCGGGCCGTCGTCCACCTCAGTCTCGATGAGGTCTTCGTCAATCGGATGTGGCATCTGCTACTCCTTCTTACCAAGGTTCGGGTACATCACGGCGATCATGGCATCGGTGAATCCGAGGCTCTTGGCGTGGTCGATTGCGGCCTGTCGCGCAGCGTCCTGCTCCGCCTCAAACGCGATCACCGCGTCAGCCATCTCCAGATACTCAGGGATCTGATACCCCTTGTAGTCCTGCGCCATCACATTCCTCCTGTCACTTCCACATCAAGCCGGTACCGGCAGGGTTGATGGCAAGGGTCTTGCCAGCGTCGGCAGCGGTGAACGCAGGCAGCCTCGGAGCCTTCGTCCGAACAAAGAGATCGCCTTGCACCGACCATCCTCCGACACTGCTGGGGCCCTTCACCCTATGGATAGCAGCAGCGGCGGAGGCGATGTCCTCCCAAGCGATGTATTGGTCCGTCTCGCCATACACGGTGCAGTCAATCCACTGTCCTCCAGCGGGCTGCGGGGTGTCGAAGATAGCGTCGGGGAGGTCCTTGATGATGCGGTAGTAGAAGTCGCCACGCCCATCCCTGTCCGTTATCTTGATGACGTTACCGGCCTTGAACAACGCCCTGTAAGGGGACTGCTGTACGTAAGCGAACCACATTTGCGGAAGATCTTTTGTGCTGTTATTAAATAGCGTGGAACGCCCCGTCCCGACGGCGGGAGTCCAATCCCCGGTGTACGACGGCTCAACGAACCGAGTGGGAGCCCTCCACTCGTAGGTGTTCATGCGGCTTACCCGCAGAATGTCGTTGTAGTTCTCGTCCTCCGTGTGCACGGGGATTTCCGGGACGGCGTAGTCGTATTTCCCCATCGTGCCGCCGTCAGCGAGAGCAGCCGCAACGTCTTCCCAAGCGAAATACTCGTCCGCTCCATGCGGGCCCCAAGTAGCCTCTGGGATCGGATCAGTCGCTGTCCACACAGCAGCAGGGAAGTCCTTGACGATGCGGTAGGTCCGTGGTGTCCCCTTGTATGCCCTCGCCACCTTGATAAGCCCACCAGCCACGAAGAACTGGCGGTGCGCGACGGGGAGGCTAGCGAGTCCGGTCAGGCTCACCTTGGCAGTCGCAGACGCTGCGTTCACGTTTATCATAGGGAATCCGGGAGGGTCTATGAAATGTACGCCTAGTGGCGTGATGCTCGGGCTTGGAGCCTTCCACGCGGCGGCTCCCCCGACGTCCACCGCGAGGTACTTGCTCGCGTCCCCGGCACCGTGGGCGGGCAGTTCAGCCTTGTGCTGGTGATCCTCACGGGCAGCGGACGTGCTGACCCCGATAGCAGCGGCAGCGGCAGGGTCCTTCGCCGCGACCGTCGCCAGCGTCATGTTCGCAGCGGCAGGACCGATCTTGTCCCAATGCGCCGCGACAGCAGGCGTCACCGTCGCAGCGATCCACACGTGCATGTTGCCGTCGTCCAGCGTCACCCGAATGTCGCCAACCGTGTTCCCCGTAGCGGGGAGAGCGGCCTCGTTCGCCACCGCCGACTTGAGCTCGGTCACGTCGGTGGTCGGCTTCCACGCGACAGTGGTGCCCGACGCGTCGACAGTCAGCACCTTGTTGGCGTCCGCGGCGACGTGCGCCGGCAGTTCAGCCTTGTGCTGATGGTCAGCGCGGGCAGCCAGTTCAGCGACGCCCTTCGCGGCCACAGCAGCGGGGTCTGAGGGCGCTGTCGTCGCGAGGGGTAGCGCATGCACATGGTCCGCTTTCGCGGCCTCTGTGGCCGTGCCAACCTTCGCCGTCGTCGCCAGATCAGCGGGGACCACCGTCGCCAGGGCCAGCGGGTCCACCCACGCGGCGGTGCGGCCTGCGTCGAGGGTCAGGACCGCTCCGATCTTGTCCGCGGGCTTCAGCATCGGGATCTCACGCTGATGGACGTGATCGTCGCGAGACGCCTTCGTGCCCGTCCCCGCTGCTGCCGTCGCCCCAGGATCGTGGGGGGCAGCGTCCGACAGGGCCGCCCCGCCACCGGACGGCGCGCCGAGCGCGTACGAGCCGTCAGCCTGCACCACCGGCGTCTTCCCCATGTCGGGGGACTTCGCGGGGGCACCCGTCGCGGGAGCGGTCGCCGGCAACGCCCGCCCCTCCACCTTCGTGATGCGGGCGTCGACCGTCGCCGACGTGCCCTGCGGATGCAGGCCGAGGGTCGCCTCGATCGCCTCGATCGCGTCGTTCGCGTCATCATGCTGCTTCGCATGCGGAACCCGCGCATCGTTCAACGAGTCCGTCGCAGTCGGATTTTCAAACGAGTCGAAGCTCGCCGGGTAGTTCGAGGGCATGAGAATCCTTCCGGTCAGGTGCAGCCGATAGCGACAACAGTTGAGCCTTGATAGAGCAGCCACGCACGGTCCCCGACCGTCGGCGTGTACGACTTCATGCACGCCACCCCAGGCACCGAGGTGCCGTCGAGGTCGACCGTGACCGTGCGCCCGGTCACCGCGGTCACCTTCCCGAACCGCAGGTTCACCGAGATCGTCATCGACTTCGACACGGCAGCGTCGATGATCTTGTCCACGGACCTCATACCTTGCTCCCGTCGAAGTGGAACTTCTGGTCGGAGTACAAGATCTTCGGGTCGTTGTAGCCGGCGCCCGCGACCGTCTGAACCTGCCGCGTCTGGCACGACATCGTGCCCCCGGCCAGCGGGTAAGAGATCGAGTCGATGATGTGGGTCTGGATCCCGGTCGCCACCCGCAGGGACACCTTGTCCAACGGCTCGAGCAGCGGGTTGTGCACCGACGTGAACGACAACTTGCTGGCGCGGCCCTTGTACTGGTCGAGCAGCGCCGTCGCCGCTTCGATAGCCTGCGCCTCCGTCTCGATCACGTCGTTGGTCTCCTCCGCGCGGGAGTGCTTCCCGAACGGGCCGTTCCAGAACGTCGGTGACGCCGGGTCGTTGTCGACCTGAAACACCAGCCCGCCGATCGTGGGGCCGTCCCAGCGCAGCGGCACGCCGTTGTACTGCTCGGCGCGGGACCGTGACAGGGAGTAGTTGACGAGGGTGCCTCCCGCTCCAGGGTTGATCGGCAGCGGCCGGCCGGTGCTGGTCTTCGCGGAACGCAGATGCCACGTCCCATCGACACCGGCGTGGCAGACCGCGCCGATGCTGGTGGCGAGCATCTGGATGGCGCCCCAGCGGGAGCCGGTGAACACGGTGCCGTCCGACGGCGTCACCGTCGCATCCAGCGCCGGGTCGATCGCCCACGCCGGTGTCCCGTCCCACACGATCGCGGCGTTGACGAGGTCTTGAATCGCGGCGATCGTGGTCAGTTTCGTGCCGTCTGTCGCGATGGGGGCGTACGGGGTGATCAGGTCGTAGCCCTCAACTAGGGAGCCGAGATCCTGCGCCGTCACCGTCGCGACCGCGTCGTGCTGGTTCACGTCGGAGTCCTGCACCTGCATCAGGCCGATCTGAATCCACTCTTCGGTGCCGTCGTAGAAGCGCAACCCGCGCTCCACCTTCAACCGGCACGTCCCGTCGATCGCGTGGAGCGCCGCCTTCAGCGCCGTCGTCTCCGCGGCCAGGGTCACGTTCATCGACCGCCACACGTTCCTTGTGCAGTCGATATCCATCGAGCCGGCCGTCACGGTGAACGTCCCCGCAGCCGTGAACCCTGAGCTCGAGCCGGGCTTGAGCAGCGCCACCCGCGTCAACGCCTGATGCGAGTCGACCAGCGCCTTGCTGAACAGCGGTGTCGCCGTCAGCATGCTAGAACCCCGCCGTCTGCAGCCACGTCTGCTTCGACTGCGCCCACGTGCCACCCGCATCCTTGAACGCCTGCCACGTGACCGTGCCCTTCGCCGTCAGCACATCCGACGCCGGCTGCCGCACCTGCTGCACCTCCAACGCCCACCGCCGCGAATCCTCCACCGCGAACTGGGAGGTGCGCGCCTCGACCACCTTCCCCACCGACAGGTACATGACAGGGTCCAGGCCGTACGTCGGGTAGCGCGCCGAGAACGCCAGCACGTTGCCCGACCGAATGACACCCAGGAAACGGGTGCGTGCCTGCAGCGTGAGCGTGATCAGGTTCAGGGTGCCGGAAGGCAGTTGCCGACGGCCGCTGACCACGACAGGGTCGTCACGGTCCCACACCTGCACTACGTCACGGGCCACATCATGGTCGAGGGTCGGGAACGACTCCACGTCCACCACCATCGCGTCCCACGGCTTCGACAGGTCGAAGATCACGTCGCCACCGAAGTCCAGCGGCCCCACCGATGACGGTGTCGACGCCGCGATCGTACTCGACTGTCGAGCCCGCACAAGGTACGAGAACGTCACGTTCTGCGGAACCTCGTAATCCGCGAGAACCAAGTCGACGGTCCTCATCGTCACGTCCGTCGCTCCACGCACCGGGTACTCGACCCCGTCCACGATGCGGACCACCGACACAGTCGAGCCGACATCCGCGGTGACGTGAAGCACCACCCGCATCGAGCCTGGCTGCGAAACGATCGAGATCGTCGGGTTCGCCACGGTTACAGCCTCCGTCCGGTTGTCACGTACGACCCGTTCCGTGTGTCAGCGGCGCCGACCTGCACATCCACGATGTCCCTCAGTTCAGTGTCGCCGATGAACACGCGCACATCCACAGGACCGCTGGACGAGCCGGCGGGGACATGCGCCGGGATCACGGCCGACGCGACAGCGATCGACGCGCCCTGAACGGACGGCATCGCCTGCTCCATGCCGATCGCGAGACCCTCCGACACCCACTGCCCGTACTGGATCATCAGCCGGGACGGCGAGTTGATGTCGAGCGCCCTCCTGATGGCCCGAGAGATCGCGTTCGCGATCTGCTCAGCCTTGTCGATCGCGTCCTTCTTCTTCGACTCGAGGCCGTCGATGATGCCCTGCACTGTCCGCTCACCGAGGGAGAACATGCTGTTCGCGTTCTCCTTCCGGTTCAGCAGCCACTGCAGCGACGCAGTCATCGCCTGAGCGGTCGTCGCGGCCAGGGTCGCGTTCTCCTCCATCTGCGCCTTCAGCACCAGCGAGTGGGCATCGACGCCGTCCTGCACCATCTTCTGCTGCTCTTCAAGCGCCATCCGCGAACGCTCATACTCAGCCTGAGTGGCCTCGTACGACGCCTGCGCGACGATCTTCTGCGCCTCCAACTGCGCCACCAGCCCGGACTGGGCGGTGATGCCGGACTGGAAGAACATGTCGTTCGCGGCGCCCTGGATCCCCGAGATGACCGTGTTCATCTCCTGCTGGATGTTGTTGACCTCGTCCACCGCGGCCTGGCCGCCCGAGACGAGTTCCGACATCAACCCGTTCGACTCCGGGCCTTGCGAGATCAGATCCTGCAGCAGGTTCTGGTCGAGGCCGGCGGTGCGGAGGGCGTTGATGTTCTCAGCCCATTCCTTCAGCACCTTCAGCCGCTCAGCCATCGACTCCTTGATGGAGGAGGTCTTCTCCTTCTCCGTGATGATGAACGAGCCCACGTCGTCCAGGCGACGGAACTCCGTCACCATCGTCGTGGTCGTCTCCATCGAGTTCACGTAGGAGCGGGCCGAGTTACGGATCTGCGACAGGAAGTCGTCGCGCGCCGAGATCAGTTCAGCCAGTTTCCCGGCAGCCTCGTCGTACGCAGTCGTGGCGTCGTTGAGGATCTGCTGCGCGATCTCGAGGCGGCCCTTCGCCCACCTGCCGTCAGCCTGCAGGTAGCCGTTGTAAACCTTCTCCAACTTCGCGAGCTCGGACTCGAGGCGTGCCGTCTCGGACTCCTGCCACGACGCCATCTCCGCGGCCAACCGCTCGTTCTCCTTCGCGAGCCGCACCAGTTCGGCGGTCTGCTTCTTCATCTCGCCGACACGCTGCTCCGACTGCTTCTGCGCCTTGTTCCACGCCTTCTTCCCGAAGATGCGGTCCTCGCCGCCGCCGACCGCGTCGAAGTACTTCCGCATCGCGTCGGCGCCGTCCTTGAACGTGGAGATGATCGCGTCGGTGTCGGCCTGGAACGTCTGCGGGTCGAAGCCGAGCGCCTCCTGCACCTTCGACGCGGTGCCGAACGGCTTGTCGAGCATCTCCCGCACGCTCGCGCGGGCGTCCTTGATCTGCCCGATCAGGCCCTTCAGCCCCTCGAAGAACTTCTTCAGCCTCGCGAGGCGTGGGTCTTCCTTCGCCGCGCCACCCTTCGAGTCTCCATTACCGGGGAAGGTGAAGTCGGGGATGTCCGGCGTCTCGGTAGTGTTCGACCCAGGGTCATTGAACGGGCCAACCGACCCGACGTAGCGGCCCTGCGTGTCAGTGGAGTGCACCGAGTAGTACAACTGCTTGTACACCGGAGTCGACCAGATCGCCGCGAGATTCTTCTCCGCAGCAGCGACACCAGCGACGGCGCCTTTCCCCGAAGCGATGGCCTCAGCCTCCATCCTTCGCATCTCCGCAGCGCCATCATCAGCCCACCCCTTCAGCGGGTTCAGCATCGAGTCCCATGCGCCGGCCATCTCGTACACGGATGCGAATGCTGCCGCGGTGACCTCGGTGGCTTTGAACCAGATCTGGGCGATGTTCTGCCCCATCCAATGGAACGCCTCGACTACGGTGCGGACCACGCGGATCACCAGACCGATGGTCTCCACTGTCCGCTGGATAGCAGCCGGGATCGTGGTGTTGAACCAGTCGGCAGTTTCCTTCGCGTTCGCGTTCATCCCCTTGAACGCGTCACCGATAGCCCTGAAGCCAGACTCGAACGCCTTCCCAATCTTGGAGAAGTCGAGGGACTTGATCATGTCCTGCAGGAAGTTCAGGACCGGCTTCAACTGGTCGAGGGCGCCCTGGAACGCGTTCCCGAGCCCGATCTGCACCATGTCCTTCAGGTTCGCGATGATGCCGCGGCTCGAGTTGCGGGCTTCCTTCGCGGCCTTCTGGATCGACTTGTCCTGGCCGATCTTCTTGATGGCGTCAAGCATGAGGTCGGCACCGGCCTTGCCGTCCTTCACCAACGCCATGAAGTCCTTCTGGGACATGCCCAGGGCCTTGCTCAGTTTGTCGACGCCGATCTGGGCGTTCGCCAACTGCTTGATGTCCTGCGTGTACGCCTTGCCCTGCGCGTTGATCTGGCCCATGACGTACGACAGGCCCTGGATCTGGGATGCGGACAGGCCGGCTGCGGACCCGTAGTCCGACAGGAACTGGACGAGCTCGTGACGCAGGCCCTGGGCGGTGATGCCGAACGCGATCAACTGCCGGTCAGCGACCATCAACTCCTCAGTCGGGATGATCGACTCCTGCGCGATCTGCTGCAGGAACTTCATCTCCGCGGCAGCGGCCTTCGTGGAGCCGAGGAGGCCCTTGAACTGGATCTCCAGCATCTCGATGTCAGCAGCCGCGCTCAGGCCGCTCACCCCGATCGCGCCGACGGTCGCAGCGATCCCTGCCGCTGCCAAGGCGCCAGCCGCAACTGCGGCGACCCCGAGGCCGGCGCCGAGCGCGGCTGCGCCACCAGCAGCGGCCGGGAGAGCCTTCCCCAGCGAGATCACGCCGCCCGAGATGCCCGCGATCATACCGATCGGGTTCCCGTACCGCAGGTTGATGAACGCCTGCGAGAAGCGGTGCGTCGAGGCCGTGAGAGCCGCCATCGGCGACCGGGCACTACCCGCCGCAGCGCCCACCCGGCGCACGCTCGCGGCAGCCTTCGTGGCCTCCGTGTTCGTCTGCTTCAACCCGTTGGCAAGTGCCAACACATGCACGTTCGAGCCACCCAGCGCACCGGCGCCACCAAGACGGCGCAACGTCTGCGCCGTCTTGATCGCCTGATTGTCCAGCATCTGCAGTTTGCGGATCGCGGGGACAGTGTCCGCGTCAACCGCCACAAACAGCCGGCCGATGGGTGCAGCCATTACTCGCTCCTCATCTCCGCAGCGAACGCGGACACCGACATCGTCTGGACTTCAGGGGCCGTGTCATACGGCCTGGGGAACCGGAGAGGCTTCCCAACGTTCTTCGCACCTGCTACCGCGGCGGCCTGCAGGATCCCCGCATGCGTCAACTCCAACGTCATCGCAGCGATCTCCCGATCAGTAGTCCACCGTTCCTCACGCCGTACCGCCGCCGCCTCCAGGGCCTCCAGCATGTCCATGTCCTCCGCGAGGAGAACGGACGGCGGGAGGCCCGTGGAGACGGACAGGTCAGCGATACGACTCAGGAAGAAGGGGCCGCATCCTTGTCAGCAGGCTGCTCGACGGGCTCGATGTCATCGATGCCCTCGAGCCAGGACTCGAAGTCCAGTTCCGTGCGCGCAGCCATCCACGCCAACTTGTACGACGACTCGATCGTCGCCTCCATGCCGTTCGGGCCAGCCTCACGCTCAATGCGGAGAATGTCGATCGGGCGCACGGAGAGGACAACAGCCTCGTCGGCGCCGGCGTACGTGATCTTGAACTTTGCACTCATGCGAATTGCTCCTTCTGAGGGTTCCTCCCTACCCCGCTGGCAGGTTGCTCAACGGGGCCGAACCTGACCGCCCCGCCCTCGAGAGAGGACGCGAGGGCGGGACGGCCAGGGGACTACAGGGTGCTACGGGGTGGTCGCGACCATCGCCGGGTCGTCCGAGATGATCGAGAACGGCGGCGTCGAGTCGAGAACCTTCCACGTCAGCGGCAGGTCGACCGAACCGTTCGCGTTGAGCGAGAGCTCGACGGATCCCGAGATCTGCGCGCGAGCGAACAGGAAGCGGGTGTGGATCGCGCCATCGTCGTACTGCACGATGAGCGCACGCTCCGTGTTGGTGCCCTTCGTCGGCGGCGTGAACGTCGCGACAGCCGGCTTGTAGCCAGGAGAACCGGCCGTGCCCGAGGCAGCCACGACAGCGACAGTGCCGCCACCGAACGCAGCCACCAGGGTGTCCGTGGACTGCTGCATGAGGGTGAAGGTGATTTCCTTCGGCTCCTTCGACGTGAGGACGCGGATCGAGGATCCCTGCCACGCATCGAGTTCGGAAGTCTCGCGGCTGAAGGTCATCTTCACGCCGTCCGGGGTGGTGTACCCGAGGTCGACAAACCCGGCGCCGGGCGCCGTGGTCGCGTCGGTGGGCAGGGTCGCCGGCTGCCCGGCACTGGTCTTTGCGGGGGCCATGAACACCTTGCCGGTGCCCGCGACCCTGACTTCGCTGGCGTTGATCGCCATGTGATTCTCCTTTGTGGTTAGGGCCGACGCGCCGTGATTTCGGCTGTGGCTACCGATCGATACCGGGTCGGCGTGAACGCGCCGTCCTCGATGATGCTGGTCCCAGTCACGGTCGCCGCCTGGACGACTGCTGTGGGCGTTGCACCGCGGATGCCGTTGACGACATCCTCGGCCGCGCAGGCTGTCTGGAAAGACACCGAAGGATCTTCGGCCTGCGAGTCAATGGCAATGGCGGTCTCCCACCATTGGGTTGTGGGCTGCGTCGCCGGCCGGCGAGCGATCCCACGCACAACGATCAGTGGCGGCACCGCGTTCGGCGGCACCTTCCCACCGAACACCTTCGCCCCCACCAGGGCCTTCACGGCCGCGTCGGCGAGCAGCGCGTTCACGACGATGGCGACACCATCCGGCGCACTCACGCGATATCCCCACCCATCTCAAAGACAGCGGACCTCATCGGAGCGCCAGATGGGAAGTCGCCCGCGCCGTACTCAATGTTCTGCTGCCCGTACAGGCTGGCACCCTCAACGGATACCAGCGCGACAGGGATGGTCGAGTTGTTGTACCCAGGCATCCGTCGCCGCTGAAACTCCATCGCCGGCTCTGTCCGCAGATGGTCAAGGAAGTCCTGAAGCATCGCAGCCATCGACGGACGGCTCGGAACAAGCGACTGAACGTTCGCACGGATAGCGTCCGTGCATTCATCGCCCTTGCGGAACACGGCCGCGTCGATAGTCGACTTGTCCGCGTCGTAGATGATGTCCGCGGACTTCCGGTTGAAGTTCCGGCCCCTGCCGAGGTCGTCGTACCGCACCTTCGTCGCCATCAGTTCACGCCCCTTCTCAGATCGATACGGACGTAGCCGATGGACGCGGAGCGCGGATTCCAATGGTTCATGGCTTCACCGTCGACCCCGAACCTTTCGCCATCCACGATGACGTGGTCGAGGTCGTCCACCTTCGGGCCAGGGTTGATCATCACCGACTCGTCGGACTTCTCCACCTCACCGCTCGACACGACCGTGTTCGAGCGGCGGGGAAGGTAGTAGCCCTTCACCGTCTCGAGCCGGATCGTGAACGTCGGCTGGTTGTAGGCGTCCGGTGCGTCCGGCACACGGTGCGCGAGGGTCACGTCCGCGGTCATCAGCCGCGCCGGGATAGCCATCAGACCTTCACCCAGCGGCCGTTAAAGCCGTTTGCATGCGACGGCTCCTCCCACTGCCAGCCGGCGTTCGACTTCAGGTCGACATCAGAAACCCCGATGAGCTCAACGGGGTCGATGTGCAGCGGCGCGTTCCCACCAACGTGGATCGTCTTCAACTTCGCCGAACCGCAGCCAGCAGTCAACCCGATGACACGGCCCTCATCCGAGGTGAACGGCCCCGTCGAGGACGACGCAGACCCACCACTGTACGTCACCGAGTACTCGCCGATCGTCTCCTGCCGCACCCCCACCGGGGACGTGAACGACCGGGCCACCGCCGCCTGCACGACATGCTGAACGTCGACTGGCAGTTTCGCGTACGCGTCCCACACGGTCGCCTTGCACGGCGCCAGGAGGCGCACGTACACCATCGCCTGGTCGAGCAGTGCGCCCGCTCGCGCCTGGTCGACACTCATCCCCAGGAGCGCCTGAATGGCGTCGATGAACGGGTCACCAGACGAGCCGATAGACAAGCCACCGCCGCTGGGAGAGGGACCACCGTTGTAGGTCGCCATCGTCTACTCCTTGTCGTTTCGGTTGCTGGCTGCCGAGTAACCGACGAGTCCCCCGATGATTGCCGAGAGCATCGACGTGACCGCCGTGACCATGCCATCGGACGGCCCACTGCCATAAAGGGCCGCGATGACCCCGCCGATAGTCAAGCCGGCGATCCCCACCACCAGGGCAAGCCCCAGCCACACATGCGTACTCGTCGGCAACTTCACAGCGGCTCCTAGGTGAGGGTGAAGATGACGACGATGAAGTTGACTGCGTCGGTGGGGGCAGAGCCACTAGTCACAGCCTGAAGTTCGATCTGATCTTGCGCCCAGTACTTCCTCGGGGGGACGATGCCACCGAACTCCGGTGCGTGACCACCACCGTCGGTCCAGTTGTCGTCAGCGTTCGTCCCGTACTTGAACGGGTGGATCGGAGTCTCAGAGAAGTACGTGCCGTAGTGGGCTTCTGGTGAATTGGGATCGATGTCCTTGATGATCGTGCTCTTCACCCGGTCTAGGCCCCACGACTTGACCGTGCCGTCGGGACTTATGACCTTGTCCCACGTGTCATCGTCGCTGTAGCAGTACATTCGGTAGAAGGTGCCAGCGGCAGACGCCGCCCTCAGGTGCACCCGAGCATCGTTCGCGCCGAACGTGGGGACGTTGCCCTGCAAGCCCACCGCGAAGATCGACGTACCGTCCGCGATCAGCGCAGGCTTGCCACCAGCCATCAGCGGAACCATCTCGCTGCCATCTTCGAGGTAGTCCTGCAACTCGTTCGACGGCACAAGGAACGGCGTCGCCGTCAACACGTCCTTGTACTCGTAACCGTTCGTGAGCCTGCCCTCGCCAGCGGTAGTGATCACCCGCACGTCGACCTTGCCAGGGCCGTGAGCAGGCACCTGCACAGTCAACGTCTGCGCATCGACGACCGTCACGTTCGTGCCCTCCGACAGGTCGAACCGCACAGTCGGCGTGCCAGTGAAGTTCGTGCCCTTCACCGTCACGATGTTCATGCCCGCAGGCAGACCCACCGCCGGCACGACACTGGTGACCGTCGGCGCAGGCGCATCAGCCAGACGGATCGTGCCGTCCAGGCCGCTGATCTGCCCCACATACGTCACCGCGACATGCTGCTCGCCGCTGTCAGCAGCAGTGAACTGGTACTCGATCGCACCGACACCGTTGGTCAACTGCACAGCCGCGTTCACCATCACGCCGTTGATCGACACCGCGACGGTCGCCGTCCGGTCGTTCGCCTTGTCAGGGACCACGATCTCGATGTGCCACTTCTCCGGGGTCGTCGTCCCCACCCGCGTCAACAGCAGGTGATGCTCGAACGTCGGCTGCGGCAGCGGCAGCGTCTGGTACAGGTACTGGCCGTCGGCCGGGTTGTGCGCCAGCACCTCGTACTTGCCGGCCTTCCCGTAGTGGTGGGTGACTGTAAGCGGGCTCGTCCCCGAGTAGGAGCGGCCATCGCCAGCGGACACGGTGACCGGGATGTTCAGGTCGTGATCCTTCTCCACCAAGAACACGACAGAGCCGTCACCATTCGGCGTGACCGTCAGTTTCAGGCTGTCCTCATACACGAGCTCCCAGATGGGGGGCATGCCCGAGTCCGCGGCATTCACGTACGCCCGTGCGATCTGGCACCAGTGATTCGCGAACCGAACCAGCGGAACACCAGCCTCGGGGAACGCCCCATCACGCGGCGTCGTGTACACCGAGTCGACCGGGCTGGGAACCCAGTCCAACGTGGCAAGCGCGGAAGCCTGAAGAGACGGCACTAGTCACCCTCCTACTTCAAGATGACGCACAGTTGACCCTTGGTGAACGTGCCCGTCGTCGGCGGCACGCCACCCTTGCCGACAACCTCAGTCAACGTGTTCCCGTTGATCCCAGAGTCACCCTTGTCGCCCTTGTCGCCCTTGACGCCCTGCACCAGCGCGAAGTCGAGAACCGCAGCCTCAGGGGTGCCACTGTTCACGACAGTGGGAGTCGTGCCAACCGCAGCGGTGACCGTGCCCACTCGAACCGTGCCAGCCAAGCCCTGCACACCCGCAGGCCCAGACGGACCCTGCACGCCGATCGGCCCCGCAGGGATCCCCAGGTCGAGGATCGCGTTCTTCGTGTCACCCGTGTTGGTGACCACCGGAGTCGCACCCGACGGCAGCGGCGTGACCGTCCCGATGACCAGCGAGCCAGCCTCGCCCGTGTCACCCTTCGGACCCTGCACCTTGCCCATGTCGACCCAGCCGACAGGCGCACCCGCGTAGCCCGGTGCGGCAGCCGTCGCCGCGTCCACAGCGGCAGGAGACGCCGGGTCGTTGATGTACAGGTGACCGTCCGACTGCGACAGGCGCACATCCAAGTGCGCTACACCACTCGTCGGCAGCGCCGCCGGGGTCGCGACGACACCGCTGATCTTCAGCGTCTCACCGGGATCGCCCTTGTCACCCTTGACCGAGGCGCCCGCTGGACCCTGCAGACCCGCAGGCCCCTGCACGCCCTCACGGCCCATGTCCAAGGCGCAGATCGCGGCAACGAGGACGATGTGCTTCGGAGCGGTCTCCGCGTCCCAGCCAGACCGGAACTCGATGTTGTGCCAGTGGACGCCGGCAGCATCCGTGTTGAAGGTGTAGTCCATGTTGCCGCCGGGGTTGGCGTCATTCTGGTCAGAACCATGCTGGGACGGATACCGCTTGCCCTGAACCGAGTGGTGATGCGAACCGCTATCACTAGCGTACGCCTCGATGCGATTACGCGGAGGCCGAGTCGTATCGTTGTGCGTCGTGCCAGGAGCCTTCGCCTGCGTCCCGACACTCGTCGCATCCCACGTCCGAATGAACTGGTCACGCAGGTCAGGGGTCCGCGCCGCACCCAGGAACTGGTTCAGCGCCGGGTACGTGGCAGGATCAAACGTCTGCCCGTCACAGACCAGCCAGCCACGCGGCACAGCCGTCTTCGGGAAGTACGCGATCATGCCGACACTCGAACCGGACCCGAGCGCAGCAGCCGACAGCGACCCCGTCTTCACCCAGCCCGTACCAGACCACGTGATGATCGCGTTCGCGTAGGACGACAACGCACCGACAGGATCCTTCTCCACCAGATGCGAGTCACCCTTGTCCGGCTGCGCGAACTTCCACTCGTTGCTGCCATCCGGCAGCGTCCGGCCCGTCCACCACGCCAGTTCGTACTGGTGGCCCGCCCACGCGCCCGTCGGCTGATCACCGACGATAAAGAACTCGTTCGCCCTGGCCGCCGCCGGCGGCGACTTCTCGCCGTACGTCTGGACCGGCTCACCGTGCGAGATGCCCGTCGCAAACCGGCTGAGCTCACGCTCGAGGAGTTGACGCAGCGCACCGATACCGGGCTGCCCAATCGAGTACCAGCCAGAAACCCGGTCCCACCGCATCACGTCCGCGGTGTCGAGGACGAAGTACGACATGCCCGTCCGCGGGTTCAGCGGCAACTGAGACACGTCCTGCACGACGCCCTGACCACGCGCGCCAGGAGGCCCAGGAGGCCCCGACACCTCGCCGCAGTCCACCCAGCCAGCAGGAGAGCCCTGCGCGTCAGTACCGAGCGACGCCAGCGGGCTCGTCGGGTCGTAGATCCACAGCCGCTTCGTGTCCGCACTGAACAGCACCGTCAACGGTGCCGGGCCCTTCGGCAGGAACGGGGCGCCAGCAACGACACCCTGCACCTTCAACGTCTCGCCGGGATCGCCCTTCGGACCATCCGGGCCGGGGTCACCCTGGTCACCCTTCATGTCCTGAATGAAGTCAGCCTGACTGGCGCCGAAGCGGCCCGTCAGCCGCTTCCACAGCACGTACGCGTCCTCGCCAGCGTCACCCTTGGGACCAGTGTCGCCCTTCATCCCAGCGGGCAGCGCATCGATCCAGTGCAGCCACGTCAGACCGTTGGAGATCCACAGGTTGCGGGTGCCAGCCTCATGGTAGGCGTGGCCGGCGTTCAGGTTCGACGCGGTCAGCACCGGTGCGCCAGCACCCAGAGGCATCTGCCCCTGGTAAGAGAATGGGAGGCCCTCAGGGCCTCGAGGCCCGACCGGGCCGACAGCGCCATCGACACCGTCGCGGCCGTCGCGGCCGTCGCGGCCGTCATGGCCGTCGATCGAGTACCACTGGGTGCCCGAGTACACCGACACGTCGATGTGGCCCTGCGCGTCCGCGGGAGAGACGTACACGTCGCCCGTACCCGGCGACACAGGCTTCGTCGGCCCCGACGTGACCACGACACTGCGGCCAGCGTTACCCGTCGCGCCCTGCGGCCCCTGCGGGCCGACCGGGCCGACCATCGTGGCGACCGAAGCGGCGAACGCAGCGAACTTCGCCTGCATGTCCTTCCACTCGGTCTCCATCTTGTTGATGACGGCCGCGTTCGCCGGGGGGATGCCGGCCGCAATCGCCGTCTCCAGAGCGCCGATGCGTGCCGCCGACTCCGCATGGACAGCGGAATGCTCGGCGTTCGCATGCGAGACCTTCGACAGGTTCTCGGGGTCGCGAGGCAGACCGGCCATGTGTGTCCTCCAGACGAGATGGTGCGATGCGGGGGCGGCCCGAAGGCCACCCCCGCATCACGGGGGGTCGAACTAGGCGATGGAGACCGGCACGATCCGCAGCGGGTCGAGGATCGCCCCACCAACCAGCGTGTCGAACGAGCAGGTCACGGCCTTCTTGTTGATGTCGTGGGCGATCACGGTGCGGATCGCAGACGACTCGTACGTGCCCGAGGAGGTGTTCACGGCGCCGATGGTCGACATCGCGCGGGAGACCCACACGGCGGCGTCGTCAGCGAACGCGAAGCCCTTCTTCGGATCCAGGTGCGGGTTCTCGATGACCTCGAAGCCCGCGAGGCGGCCGATGGTCGCGTTGCGGAGAGTGTCGCTCGAACCGGAGGTGTTGACCTGCAGCAGCGTCTGCTGCTTCTTGATCAGCGCCGCGATGCTGGTGCCCACGACCATGACACGGCCGCCCATCGACACCTCGTTCTGGTTCAGCACGGCAGCGGCCTCGAGGACGCCGTCGATGGCAGCGGTGGGAGACAGAACCTTCTCCAGCACCTTGCCCGCGGGGACAGCGCCGCCACCGGTGTGACGCACCGTCTCGAGGAGCTCGACGCACTTCTTCTCCATCTCGCGAGAGATGGCGAGCATCGCCGGCATCGTGACCTGCTGGCCGAACGAGTCGAGGTCGAGAGTGACCTGCTCATCCGTCAGCGACACGGACACGTCGTAGATGTCCGTCAGAGCGACCGGGATGGTCGACTCGGTGATGGTCTGCGTGCTGATGCCCGCAGTGCGGTCGAACTTGTTGACCGTGAGAGTCGCGGGCTTGCGGACGTTGACGACCGAGCCGACAGCGAGGCTGCCCGACACACCGAGATCGCGGTACAGCAGGCGAGGCATGATGCTCGCCCAGTGCAGGATGCCGAGCGCCTGATTCGCGACCGGGCCGACCTGCTGCGTAATGAAAAACGACTGGCCGCCGACAGCGGTCTTGCCAGATGACTGAATTGCCATGAGAGGTTCTCCTTTGGAGGGTTAGCGGCGATGCGCTGTGACGCGCGCCGCGAGAGTGGCTGGATCGGTTTCGGCCTCGGCCTCCCCAACGACACCGGCACCGGTCTGCTCGGCAGACGGCTTCGGCTTCGACACGCCCCTCACACCCTCAAGGAGTGCGTCAGCGTCGGCGAGCATGTCCTCCTCCGTGTCACCACGGAGACGATCAACAAGCCCGGCCGGGAGATTCTTGGCCTGCGCCACCTTCAGACGGAGCATCTCCGTCCGCAGAGTGTCGCGTTCGCGGGTCGCAGCCTCCAGGGCCTCCGCTTGCTTCTGTGCTTCGGTCTTCTGCGCTTCCTGCAGTTCGTCGTACGCCCTGGCCTTCTCGGCGAGATCCTTCGCCTGAGTGCGGTACTTCGCGCTCTCATTGCGGAGTTTCTTCACGTAATCGGCGTCGTACATCTGCGGCTCATCGACCGTTCCCTGCTCACCAGCCTCCACAGCGGTGTCAGCATCCTGCTGCTCGTCTTGCTCGACAACAGCGGTATCCATTCAACCCTCCAGGGGTGTTTACCCGGCACCGGGCCGGTTACCTCGCCGTTGTCGGCGGGGTGTCTTTGGGCCGCTCTAGGCGGCGTTCGCGGCAGTGACAATCCGCGACAGATCATGCTTGCGTGTGTACGTGGTGCCCTTCCACACGACCTGCGTGTACTGGGAAGGGTCATCGAGCGTGACGCCCGAGTAGTTCGACAGGACCGTCTCAGGCATCAGGACGCAGCGGCAGTTCGCGTGGACGCGTGCTGTCCCCCGGCCCGTGAACCGTTTGTTCGACCCGCCGAATGACTCGTGGAAGAACGCCGACCCAGACTTGCTCGACCGCGTCCCGAGCATGAGGCAGAACCCGCACGCCCCGACCGATGGGACACGGATGTAGCGGGTGATCGTCTGCTCCCCGAACCATCCGCGCCGCGCGGTCATGTCCACCACCGGAGCCGGTTCACGCGCAGTCACGTCCGGCATCGCGAGCCGGTTCCTGGCGACCGTGTCTTCAACGACCTGCTGGAAGTCGATCGTCTTGTCCTTCAGGATGTCCGTCGCGATGTCGCGGGCCTCCGCGTGGGCGGCTTCGTTGACAGCGCGGACGATCGAGGAGAGCGTGTGCTGCAGCGCGACAGGCGCCGGCTGCCCCAGTTCGATGCGGTGCTTCACCGCGAACGGTGCCGCCTGGACGAGCCGCGCGGCGGGCAGACCGGACGGCAGAAGACCGTCACGCCGGCTCGAGCTCCACGGTTCCCGTGCGCGCACCAGACCCAGCCCCATCGCGATCCCCAGAGCGGACGCGTAGCCGAGCGCGAGCCGCCGGCCCTGCGCCTGCTGCGCCGCGATGATCATCTCGACCACCGGGCCGATCACCGGCCACACCTCGTTGATGCTCCGTGCGTCCACGCCACGCATCAGCGACGCGAGCAGCGCGACACCCTCGACCCTGGATCGCTCCAGTTCACGGATCAGCGTGACCCGCTGCTCCGCGAGGAAGTCAGGTGCCCGTTGGGTTCGGGGCACTTGGATCACTGTTCGCGAACGACTCAGCAGCCGCCGGGTCGCCCAGCGGCGACTGTCCCGGCGCGAGACCGAACGACGCGGCGGCCGCGTCAGCGGCCTTCTTCCGCGCTTCCTCGATCTCGGCGAGGATCAACTGGATCTTCTGCGGCGACAGCGACAGCCGCTCGAGCAGGTACTCCATCGGCAGGCCGATGCTGTTGAGCTTGATGACGGCGTCGACCTTCTGGGCTTCGCTGCGCTTCTCGAGGTCGCCCCACAGCACCTCGCCCTCCTCGGGCAGGGTGTGACCGACCAGGGTCGCGCCGATGCGGAACGCATGCTCCCAACTCTCGCCGAACACCAACTGGCGGTTCTGCACCTTCGTCGTCAGGCCCGCCTCGAGCGCGATCAGCGCATCAGCGGAAATGTTCGAGATCGAGCCGGGGATCAGCAGATGCGACGGCGTCTGCGAGATCGCAGCCGCATGCTGAATGTCAGATTCGACCGCCTTCAACAGTTCACCCATCGGCGACTCACTGAACTCGCCGAAGCGGGTATCGGGATCCTCCGACACCACCAACTGGTCGATGCCCATCCGCATCGGCGCGATCGGGTTGCCATCCGCATCCGTGTCGATGCTGATTCCCGAAATCCAACGCTGCCGCCAGGATGCGCTGCGCTGGATCATCAGCCGGTCTGCGACCGTCTGGATGATTCGCCGCTGCGGGCCGGCGACCAACGCGATCTCGGAGAGGGTCTGGCCGCGGGAGTCCATCCGGTTCGGGAACCTGACGATAGGACACTCCCCCGCGGTGTGCGGGGTCACCGAGACAACCTCCCAGCCGCGCGGGAAGTTCTTGGTCGACTTCCGCAACGCCCAGATCGCGTCCGCGGTGTAGAACCAGCCCCGGTTCTTCACCAGTTTCGCGGCCACCTCGACACGCGACGGATCCGTCGAGTCGATGTCGACCACCACGTTCAACGGCGACTCCACCGAGTACTTCGGCACGTCACCGCCGTCCGTGACAGACAGGAACCCGTCACCGAACACCAGCGAGTCGGTGTACAGCATCGCCTGACGGCCGTCCAGGCTCGACGCCTGCCACCACGACCACACCGTGTCGTCCACATCGCCCGAGTCCGTCGACCCGTAACCCTCGACCGCGAGACGGTCGGCAGTAGCCGCGACGATCAGCGCGCAGATGGGAAGGTCCGCGCGTGACAGCAGGTCCGCGTACTCCAGGGCCAGCATCGTGCGGTCCTTGCTTGGCAGATAGGGCTGCTCGAAGATCCCACGGTGGTAGCGGTCGAACCGCTGCAGGTTCTCCCAGTCGTTCTCGCTGATGAGCTCCTCGAACTCTGCGACAACCTTCTTCGGGTCCGCGACCTCGTTACGGTCCACCCCATCGGCGGCGTCGTACTGCGCGAGCGTGTCCACGGAGCCTCCAGGGCGAGTCAGGGTTGGACTCGGCACCGGGCCGAGCGGTTATGCAGCGGCCTCCAGCGTCCAGCGGGAGACCAGTTCATCGATGAAGTCGAGCAGTCCGTCGTGCATGTACAGGGCCTCGGTATGGCCGTCGGCTAGACGGTCGCGGGTGACACGGCGTGAGGGCTGGCTGGAGACGTACGCCATCCATTCGCGCTCCACGGATACAGCGTCCGTCCCGTCTCCGAAGTGCAGCACGTGCAGTACCTCGGTCAGGCCCTGCTTGCGGTGCACACGAAGGCGCGCGCCTTTGACGTTCGAGATTCCACCTTTGACGATATGCCCGTCGGTTACGGCATAGAAGACGCCTGGCCTACTGGGGTTATATCCGTTCGGGGCACAGGTGGAACATGGCCCGTAGCCAGCGCGAATGTTGGAATACGCCGGGCTACCAGGCTGCCCACATTTAACGCACACCCCGCGCCACGGCTTCAGCGCACCAGGATATGGGGCGCTCGGCTGGAAGGCGGCGGCGAGCATCTTTCCTTCGGCGACTACGGAGTCAATCTTGTTTCCAGCGCAGTAGGCGCATGGCCTTCGCCCCTGCTTGACGCTGTTGTACGCAGGACTACCGGGCTGGCCGCACGTCAGGCAGACACCCGGCCACGGCTTCAGCGATCCTTGGTAGGGGATGCTCGGCTGGAAGTCAGCAGCGAGCATCTTGCCCTCTGCGATTGAAGCGTCAACTTTCTTCCCGGCGCAGTACCCGCAGGCCCCCCCGCCCTGCTGGACATCCGCGTAGCGTGGAGACCCCGGCTGGCCGCACCCCAAGCAGACACCCGGCCACGGCTTGAGATTGCCACGGTAGGGGACATTCGGCTGGAAGCCAGCGGCGAGCATCACCCGCTCAGCATCCTCATGCGAGGTACGCTTCGTCATATCGGCCCCTTCCGCGGGCTGGTCACGCCCCCGGTCGGTTGCACCCGATGCGGGGGTCTTTCTTGTCTACGAGTCTACCACGAGTAAGCCTTGCGCGACTTCACCACCAGGGCGCCACCCGCAACGGCGTCGTTCCGTGCCACGTACGCGAGCGTCGCCGCGACGAGCATGTCGATCTTGTCCCGCGACCACGGCGTCGACTTCGCCACCGCGAGATAGTCACCACGGTCCTTCTGCACCGCATTCAGCACATGCGCCGTCAGCGTCGGATTGCCCGGCTGGATCAACGCCCTCGACCGCACCGCCGTGCGGAACGCATCCAGCGCCGGCGACATCTTCGCCTTCGAGTTCGTGTTGAACGGCTTCACCCGGTCACCGAAGTCGGCCTGCCACTTCGCGACCCAGTCCCACCAGTACGGCGGGTCAGGGAACATGCTCCACACGTTGTAGGTGTCGAACGCGTGCTGCACGGCGGCGTCCACGTCCGCTTGGTCGATCTGGCCGCCCTCAGAGGGCACCCAATGACCCAGCGGAAAGATCGCACCATCAGCCACCCGGCACGCGACCAGCGCCGTGTGATCGTCCGACAGTGAGCCGTCGAACCCCAGCGTGATCGTCTCCCCCGGCTCAAGCGTCACAGCCTGCTCGCACTCACGCCACTCCGCAGGATCGATGAACGCATCCTCCGCAGCCACCACCTGACCCAGCCAATAGCGGCGAAACTCCGACTCAGGCACCCGCGGATCCGAATACTCCCCCACAATGCCGTCAATATCGCGCCAGTAGGCATCGCCACCGGCCTCAACCACCGCGGCCCTCAACTGGACAGGGTCGCCCAGGTCATAGCCCTCAGCGGCCTGCCTACGGTCATACAGCAGCCGCCCCAGCGTCTTCCTCGAGGTCGCATGCCGGCCAGCCTGCTCATGCAGGGACTCCAACACCGAGTGCGCGCCATGCCGGTACGCCGTCGTCGGCGAGAACACCCACGGCTGCGCCTGCAAGCGCTTCTTCAAGTTCCGCTTGTTCGTCGCCCAGGCTTCCGACAGCGTCGGACCGACCCACAGGTGCAGTTCCTCCGCAAGGGAGAACGTCGGCCGGGCACCGTCAAGCGCCGCCGGCTTCCCCGACGCCAGCAGTTCGATCTTGCCCGGCCGGTCCTTCATCAAGATCCGGTCCATGCCCACATCGAACGCACCCACCAGCGTCGGGCTGGCCGCGATGACGACGCGCAGCGCACCGAACGCAGTCGCGTCCGCTTGCCCCTCCGTCGTCGCCAAGACCGTGATGTACGGGTCCATCGGCGGCCCCAGGGTCTTCTCGGTGCCCTCGAGGTACGCGCGCGTCGGGCCGCGCATCTCCGCAAGCGCCGTCCACACCCCGAGCTCCGACTTGCGGGTGCCCTTCGGACGCTCATACACGCCGATGTCGATGAGGCGACGACCCGTCATCCGGTCAATCGCATACGCGTCGAGAAGGAACGCACGCTCCTCACTCGTCAGCACCACATGCTCGCCGTACACGTCGCCAGGACCGTGCCGGCACTCCGACTCGATCCAGTCCGCGACGTAGTCACCGATCGTCGCAGGGAACTTGTACCGCTTCCGCGGCTGGGCCATCAGGCGATACGGATCACGGACGGCGCAGCAGCAGTGGCGCCGCTCGCCTGGGTCTGGCCGACAATGTGGTCGACATCCTTGACCGTGCGCCGGTACTCACTCCACGCCGCTACCGAGCCCGTCGCGTAGAACAGCCGCGCCACCTCGATGGCACCCACGACCAGACCCCAGCCCTGGGAGTCGAGCCGGCCGTCATACGTCGACTTCGCCGCCTCCCACAGGTCGATGACCCGCTGATCGTCGTGCTTCGACACGACACCCTCGGGTGCCGAGGTCAGCGTGGACGACGTGGTCCGCGTCGGCTTGATGCCCCGTCGAGGGTCGACGGTCTCGGTCTTGCGTCGTGCTGGCATGGCGCCTCCTGGGCGTGTAGGCCCGGCTCCTGGCCGGGTGCCGAATCGGACATAAGTGAAGTTTCAACTGCCTATGGCACTCGCCTGTATGCGCGGGGGCG
>Ga0315903_10001097_pt1 | contig 41109 bp, 25 predicted proteins | sample LakEriMetagenome_7_FD_203524 | JGI IMG/M metagenome (GOLD analysis project Ga0315903, IMG submission 203524) | Freshwater fungal communities from buoy surface, Lake Erie, Ohio, United States - Buoy 2 MA119 | ecosystem: Environmental > Aquatic > Freshwater > Lake | place: USA: Lake Erie, Ohio... | reverse complement strand
AAAATCCCGATGTTTTTCCACTATAGATTTGATTATATGTTTTGCCTGTTACTGAATCCTCATCATGTGGTTTTGTAGTACCATTTGTTTGAGGTTCATAACCACTATAAGATGCACTATATGGTGTTGATCTATAATAGTAATGAACTGAACCGTCTGATTCTGTTTTTTTGTATAAACATTCTTTACAAAATTTATTTGTACCTCTTTTTACAAATTGGAAGAAATATAACATACCATTTAACCAAGAATTTGAAAATGTATATGATGTAACTCCCGCACACATCAACTTACCAAATAACTTTCTTCTTCTGTAAGAATTTAAAAGTTCACCAGTTTTACCTGCTAATGGTACAATTGTGTAAACACCATCTCTAAATTCTGAAAAACCAGTTAATGTTCCATCTTTTGTTAATTGTCTATCAACGAAGTATGGACCCTTCTTTTTGACACTACCATAGTATAATCCATTGTAAATACAATGTGATACTTCATTCTCAAAACTACTCGTATTTAAAACCGTTGGCCATTTTGCATGTATCGACGCAACACCTATTAATGATGAGTAATCATATGGTGATTCACAATCCGATACATCGTATGGTGGTAATCCTAAAACTTTATTATTATAATTGGGATCAAGTTGTGTCCACATGTATTTACCAGCGGCAGTTCCTGAAGATGGTCTGTGTGGCCCTCCGAAAATAGATGGTCGTGGTTGACTTGATTCATAATAGTCTATGACATCTACATATGTGTTTTTCGCAACAGGTGTTGGTCCAGAATAAATTGGTGATGTGATTCCACTTAAACTCATATCACCAGTTTTATTCAATGCATCCTCAATTATATAATCATATTTTGCACATCCACTTTCTACTTCTTGTAGATTATATTCTAATTCAGTTACATCTGCATCAGCAATCCAAATCTTTTTTACTTTAACATAATTTTGTACTTCATGACATGTTCCTGAAGCGGGTTCATCAAAAGGTATATTGTATGCTTGTGATATTTGATCCGCGATTGATTTATATAAATCTATGATTTTCCAACCAGATGTTGCGGAATCGTATACTATAGATAATCCCTGTCCAAAACCCGCCGCAATGTATGTACTACCTCCACCATACACATCGATTTCCAAAACATACTTTTGACGTAGCCAAGAACCGTCATTCGTTTCTTGTCCCACGGGTGGTGTTGGTACAAATCCTGCATACCCACCACCAGATGATCTGAAATATAAGTCGTCATCGGGTTCATAACCACCGGCACCCGCACATCCGTCTGTTGTAACACTAACGTCTAAACCCGCACTTGTAAATGTTGAGGATTGACCAGGATATGCACATAAATTAAAATTTGTTGTACCTGATGTTATTGTCGCTGTTCTAAGAGTACCATGACAATCGGTATATGTAACAGTTACATTTGTTGCTCCCGAATTTGAAATTGTATATTCATCACACGTACCTAATGCACCGGCGGATGATGAATATTTTTCCTCTAAATAAAAATTAGTTGCAGCTGCGGTGGTACCCGTGATAGATGGAATGTCTATTGGGTCAGAAACTGGAACAACCTCATTTCGTGTAGTGTCCTCAGTACAATCATAACAATCAGGATAAACAATTAAACTTAGTTTAAAAATACTCTTAAATTGAAATTCTTTTGCTCTTTTAAACATTTTTGCCGCCGCTTTATTTGATACACCTGTACTTGATAAAAGCTCAGCGATTGCAAATAAAATGGTGGTAACAAATTCTTTTATGAAAAGTGAAATCCTTAATCCAATTAATTCAATAAAACTTATTATTGTAATAATAAAAAAATTAAATCTATGATTTCTTACGGCATCATTAATTGGAAAATAATTGTTAGTATTTGCGCAATCTCCCACTCCTGGTGAAATTTCTTTTATTCCAATAAACGATTCATTTCTATCTTTAACAAAAAAACTAAACGCCTTTTCAAATGCACTTGATTTATTATATTTGTTTAGAAATTGAGAAACGGTGTAAACTCTATTATATCTAAACTGATAGAAATAATCTTGTGGTACACCTAATAAATTATCATTAATTGCATCGTTATCTGTTCCCGAAACTACATTTATATTAGGATAATCATCAATATTTGTACTAAATGAATATGACTTAGGATTTATTGTTGTGTGGTTACCACTAAATAAAGTATCACCAGTATGGTATTCACGAATATTTGGTACTAATATTTCACCAGTAAATCTATTTCTTGCACCCGTGTCTTCTCCCAATGAAAATCTAAAACGATATGTTCCTTTTGTTGGTATTCCCTTTTTTTGTTTAGATAATATCGCTTCACCGAATTCGTTTGTTACATAGTACTCGGTATTCATTGGTACCCTGAAAAAGAATACACCATTTTCATTTATCGTACTATCTATTGCGAAACTTTCAAGTATTGGTCGATTTAATTGTGGGTTACCGTTTGTGTCCTTTTCATATTCACCAGTAAACCTAATTGCCTCAATATCACCCTTAAATGTGGTTAGTTTACATTTTTCACCCATCTGATTGTCAACATTACAATTGACCATAAGTGCATCTTTTCCAGAATCGGAAATAGTTCCACCCATCATAATCGCGTAGGGTTCTAATCTAACACCTCTTATACCTAAATCGAAATCAGTTCTTGTGATACCAATCTCACACAAATCTTCATTACCCCAAAATGGATAAACTTCAATTGTTTTATCAAACGATATAATTTGTGGTAGGGTATCTAAATTTTCAGAGGACATAAAAGTGTATTTGTTTTCAAACTTTTCCTCAGAAATACCCTCATATATAAAATCATAGGGTACCATTGATTGACACCCCATATCGGATAGGTCAACATCAACATGTAGTGTTTGTGTACCTAATGGTACACCCCATATCATAAAGTCACCAGATTGATTTGTTTTTACTGTATACTTGTAATATTTTTCATATATTTCCAAGTATTCTTCTCTATTTAAAACATCTGTTTGGTCAGGAAACGTACCTGTTGGTGAATGTCCACTATGTTGTTGTCTTGATGGTAATAAGTTGTATTTATATCCTGTCTCATTTCTATCTGATGTAGATTTATATGGATAAAGTTCAGATATTACGGGGTCATTTTCATCGACATCATCTAATGGTATAAAAATAGAAACTCTTGCATTTGGTATACCAAAACCATCATTAACACTTATTCTACCAACAACGACACCGTAATCAGCACAAAGTGATGTGTAAATTTCCTTTTGAGTAAATTTTAATGAAAGAACCTCAAGTAAGTCAAAATCTTGTTTTAGTTCAACTTTAATTACTTGGTCCTTACCAATATTTGTAGATATTCTATGTTTTTGTGTCATTCTTATAATAAATAGAAACAATGAGGTTTTCTAAAATAATATAAGAAAATTTGAATTTAGAATGTAGTCGAAACCAAAGGTTTTACCCTTACTTTAATATCTTTATTTGGAAATCTTATTTGTGGAATCTGATTTGATTTCATAAAAATTGTCATATCAGATTGTGATATTTCTTTAGTGGTCTCATCTTCATACCCGACAGCAACCTCGTTAGTTGAGTACTCACCACCAACTTTACCATATACTCTTATTTCAACAACACTCACAACTCCCGCAACTGTACCAATTTCTTTAAATAACTCACCAACAAATAATGGATCACCCATTTTTCTTTTATCTATTGAAAAATATGTAATAACTTTTTCAATAACTGACCTCACAATTTCAGTTTCGGTTTCATTTTTATCACCAAGTAAATCAATTTCCACCCCCATATCAATTACTTCACCACTTTCAATTTCTAAATAATCATTTATCATTCTATATTCTGAAAGATATTCTATGATATTATTTTTAAGTGTGTTTGATACAATATTCGTTAAATTGCCCCTCTCATCATATGAAATAAGTTTTATTTTAACTTTATTATCCTCTTCCATAACATTTACTTTGGCGGGGGCACCAAAAGTAGATGGCATATTTTCAATTAAAGATTTATAATCATTTAATGTTACCGCTCTGTTTTGTGCAGCAAAGTTGTATGAAACCATGTTTCTTATTTCCTCGATAGTTGGTTGGTCCGCACCACCAATTGCAGGTGTTACATTTGTAACCCTAAGTGATTGTATTACTTGTGTATTTACAGATGAAACCGGTCCATTAACATTAAAATCAACATTGTCAATATTAGTGATTACGTTAACACCTAAATTAGTATCTTTACCACCACCTACTCTATATTTTATAAAAATAGTTGTATTTGCTTTTGGTATCGCCCCTAATGATAAATTATTCAAGTATGTTGCAAGATTCACTTTTAAATCCCCTGTGATGTAATTATCTAAATTATCTAATGGATTTACAGTACCCGAACCAAATGTTAATTGGAAGTAACCCTCAGGTGTATATTCCGTAATAAATTTATTACTCACTGAAACATAGGTTCCCGCTCTAAAATTATCTTTATCGGACGACTTAGTCGCATCAGGTATAAAAACTTTATCTTGCATTAAAGATTTTACTTCGTACCATTTATTTGTTGGTGAACTAAACTCCGCAAGGGTTGGGTTTGCTCCAAAGGTTGTTCCATCTTTATGAATGATTGAGGTAACACCTAAAACATTTAATTCGGGTAGAAATATTTTTAAGAATGGTTTTTGTTCTATATCTGTTATTACTTTTCTGAAAATTCTTGTAACCCCATTAACAACGGGTTCTCTCTTGGTTATGGTATAAGATATCAACTTATTATTACCATCAAAATTAGGAATCTTTAATCTATTTGGTTCACCCTTACTATTGAACGGATTGGAAAAATCTATGTCTTCTATTGTTTCAAAAATTTGACCTCCACCAGACATTTGAGCTCCTGATCTTAATAAACCAAGATATTCTGTTTTTTCTTTATCACCACTTACCGGTACATTTATTGAAAAATCACAAAGTGTAACAGAAGGTCTATTACCCGGTATTCTTAAACCATATGTTTTTGCAATATGAAATAATGATTGTCTTTGTTGTGCAAAATCAAGAATGGTTTCTTGCCAAACTCTATCGATATGAAAATGTAGATTATCGGTAACAGCGGCGTTTAAATCCAATAACACAGAAAATATAGATGCGTCGTTAGTATTCTTTACTAAATCGGGATAATATTGTTTGGTCATGTTGACCAATTCTTCTCTTAGTCCCGCAAAGTCTCTTGTTGCATATGATATTTTTTTCGACATATTATATATTGATAATTATAAAATCCGAAGACGAAAATGCTCCGTTATTAACCGTGTAGTCTATTCTTACTTTTGCGGTATATGGTTTACTTGATGCGTCTGAAACCCTGAATAGTCTTTCATCCTCATTCTGTGTGAATGTTTTTTCCTCCTCTGGGTCATTTTCCGCCGAATTTATTTTTATTGAGTTTATATCTAAATTAGGTATAAACTTTTTTACTCCTTCTCTTATTTCTTCTTCAATCAGACCAAATGTTATCACATCATTTTGTTCGAATATGTATTCATATATTCTTGTACCAAAATCAGGTAAATAATATCTTGACCCTCTCTTTGTTAAAAGAAGATGTATGAGGTTTGCTCTCACTTCTCTTTCTGGTGTTTCTGTCATCTTTAGAAAATCACCCTTACTACTGTCCCTAAATGGATAGTCTATACCATAAGTTACTGCCATATCAATAAATATAAACTAATACAAAATGGTAATAAATAAAAAACCCAACCGAAGTTGGGTTTAATGTTGTGTCTTGATATTCACCCCCGTTATTCTCGAGACCTGGGTGCTCAAGGTACGCCTTGACGACATTAGTACTTTGAGGAGTCACCCATTCTTTTTACGCTTCACAGCTAACACAATCGGGATTCATTGCTTGAGCAGCAATATCACCTCTTAATACCGATTCTGTTCTCATATAGTATAGTGTTTTAACACCTTGTTTCCACGCTTCTAAATGTACTTGATTAATCCATTTAGGATCCGCGGTTGCGGGAAATGCTAAGTTTAATGAAACCGCCTGATCAATATATTGTTGTCTTACACCAGCTTGTCTTACCAAATCTAATTGATTAATTTCTTTGAATGTTTTGAATACATCTTTAACGGAATTAGCTCTATGAGATCTTTCATCGATTGATATTTCTTTACTTTCAACTAATTTACTATCCGAAAAACACCACTCATCTAAGAAATCTAATCCCTGTACTGAACCCCCATCCGCTAAGATTTGATCCCATACCTCTTTAGTGTTCTTACCGATTTTACGAAGTACCCTTTCTAATTCGGGATTTTTACGAATAAATGTACCCTTAGATGTTTGTTCGGTAAATACATTTGCAGCCCATGGTTCAATACCACTACTTACGTTACCACTTAATTTAGAGTTTGATACTGTAGGTGCAACCGCTCTTAAATGTGTGTTTCTGAATCCACTCTCTTTACACCATAGTGGTTCACCAAATTCTTTCGCCATATCTCTACTCGCCCTTTCAGATTCAATTTTAATCTGAGAGAAAATCTTACGTGTTTCAAATTGTGCAGTCAATCCTTCAAATGGAACACCTTTTTGTTGTAAATAAGTGTGCCAACCTAATACACCTAAACCAAGTGCTCGACCTTTTTCAGCGGAACGTACTGCATTATCAAATCCTCTTAAATTTTTTGCTCTTTGAATAAATTCTTCTAATACTCCATCTAAGAAAATAGTTGATGTGTAAACTAAATCTGTATCTTTCCATTCATCATATTTTGCAACATTTAGAGAAGATAAACAACATACAAATGAATGAGATTCGTCTGTGTGTAAAACAATTTCAGAACAGATATTTGTCATGTGAACTTTCAATCCATTCTTTTTATACATTTCAGGATTTTGTTTATTAACATTACCCTTGTACATAATATATGGTTCACCTGTTGCTTTTCTCTTTTGAAGAAGTTTACCCCATTTTCTACGTGCATCAGAGTCACCCTCTTCTAACTTTTTCATAAACTTATCACTAACTACAACACATTGATGTAAGTTAAGTGATTGTCTGTTAACATCACCCTTTGGTTCTCTAATTTCCAAAAAGTCCTCAAAGTCTTTATGTTCGATTTTAATATTAACCGATGCTGCCCCTCTTCTTACTGAACCTTGATTTGTTGCAAGAATTGTTGAGTCGTAGATTTTGATAAATGGGATAACACCATCTGATGTTCCGTTATTCGTAATCTTAGCCCCCGCCGGTCTTATCATATTAACACCAATACCAACACCACCTCCGTGTTTAGCTAATATCATTAACTCCAAATTCTTGTTACCAATTTCATAGATACTATCACCAACATCAATACCAAAACAAGAGATTGGTAATCCTCTATCTGTTCCTGTATTTGATAATACCGGTGTAGCTAAGCATAACCAACCTTTCCAAATGTAGTCGAAAAATTTAGTTGCTAAATTTGGTTTACCTAATCTTTTAGCAACAGTTGTTGCAACTCTCCAATAAGCATCTTTTGGTTTTTCTCCTGGTAGGAGATAACCTTTAGATATTGTCTTTACATAAATCTCTGTATTTCCCCAACTTGGGAAATCGACATCGAGTTCCCAACCGAGTTCTTCTCCGTAGTTCTTCATATTTCAATAAAATTTTTAGTTATTTAAAAAATATCATCCCAATTTTCACCTTCTCCTGCTTTACTATAATCAGTAGGTCTCATTGCGAAGAAGTCTGTGTGTGTAACTCCTCCTGTAAGATGAAAAAACCAGTCCAATTCAGATGACTTCTTCTCATTGAATTTAAATGTTGGGTCATATCCAAGTTCAACTAATTTATCGTTTATTCGTTTATTGATGAATTCTTTAAGGTCAGACGCTTTCAAATTTTCGAGGTCTCCCATTTCAAAAATCTTATCGATAAATTTGTGTTCCAATTCTTGAATAAGTTTAGCCGCATTATAAATGTCTTCTTTAGCCTCTTTCAATAATTCAGGGTATTCTAAACACATGTGTCTGAATAATTGACATCCCATTTTAGAGTGAAGTGATTCGTCTCTCACACTCCATTTCATTTGTTGTCCGATACCTTTCAAAAGATTTCTCATTTGAAAACTATAGAGAACCGCAAATGATGAATATAATGCAACACCTTCAGCAAACGCTGAGAAAATTGCCAAACTTCTTGCAACCTCAACTCTCGCCTTAGGGTTTTTCTCTAAATCCTTTGGTGTCCAATCCGCGGTTGTATTAGTAAGTAATTCAAAACGTTCTTTCATGGTCTCATCATGTAAAAACCCTTCAAAATCCTCCAAACCTAACGTCTCGTTTAGATATGAATAAGCTACCGAGTGAATCGTCTCTTGAGACCCAAACGCCATCGCCATTTGTTTGATTTCGTGTTTTGGAAACCATTTAGTAACCATTCCTGTCCAATAATCTGAAACCGCACACTCTGTTTGTGCAAACCCTAATAAAATATTACCAACTAAATGTTTTTCAGAATCACTTAGATTTTCGTTCCAATCTTTTAAATCTCCCTGCATAGGTATTTCGGTATGTAACCAAAAAGCCTGCATTTGTTTTAACCACCCTTCGTTGAAATATTCAGGATATTCAAATGGTTTAAATGGTATTCTTTCTGTGAATAATCTACTCATATTGTTATTTAATTTTGTATCCTTAATTTTCTTTCTTGTGATTTCTTAAATACTTCAGCCGCACGATTTGCTCTCTTTTCTTCTTGTTGATGTTCGTGTCCTAAAAGAGTATTCTGAGATTCAGTATCAATTACTAAGAATTGATTATCGAATTTGCAATTTTGCCATATGATACCATCTTTACCAACACGAGATTTTAACAATGTTAATGTTGCTAAATTATTCTCTTTTTGTTCAAGTGTTTTACCAATTGATAAAATGATATGTGCAATTTGTGCTTTTTTAATTGAACCTCCCATTTGGTCTCCTGTAACAACTTCAGATGAAATTGATTCACGATTACCTTGTGTTGCTGTCCATATTGCGATATTAAATTCAGATGTCATTGCCTCTAAACTTCTCATAATTGACCCTTCTCCTTTCCATTCTTCACCATTTACACTTCTCTCGGGTGAAATACAATCGACATAATCAATTACCACCAAATCGGGTTTAAATCCTTCTGAAATCATTTTTCTAATTTTAGATTTAATTTCAGAAATGGTGATATTGTCACTTGGTAATTTTGATAATTTAAGAGAACCCGACGACCTTTCTTGTTGTTCTCTTACAGAAGCAAGAACTTCTTCTTTAAACTCTGGTTGTTCATCCGGAGCAACACCTGACCATATGGTATAGTGTTTTCTTTTAATTTGACCTTCATTATCTTCAAAAAATATTTGAAGGACATTAAATCCATCGTTGTAAGCGGTATTGGAAAACTTAGTTAGTAATGTTGTTTTACCTGTACCAGTTGGTGCTAATACAACACCTAACTCACCTCTACCTAGACCACCCTTTAAAACGTTATCTAAACCAACAATTCCTGTTCTAATTGGTAGTCTGTAATCCTTTTCAAGAGCGTCGTCAATATTGTGAAATACATCAACAACACTATCGTTTATGACACCAACCTGTAAAGCTTTTTGAATTTTCTCTTCAATTTTATTGTATGACTCAAATTCACCATTATCAATAATTGATTGAATGGTTTTCAATTCTTTTTTTAAGTTTTGTTGTCTACAAAAATTTAATGATTTGTCTTTTACAAATTCATCATTTTTCTCTAAATTTTTAATTGATTCTAATGTATCAATGTGTGGTCTATTAGAATCCTTATTACCACCTTCAGACATAATTTTTTGGGCAACTGTCTCATAGTTTGGGACTTTATTGTAAAGTTTATGAAGTTCCTTAATGTTCTCCATAATAAACTTAAATGAATTGTTATCGAAGTATTTACTCTCTAATACTTCAACGATAACGTCTCCAAACTTCTTATCTTCTATAATAGCCTTTATTAGTTGTTGTTGAAATGTATGACCTAGGTACCCAAAATTTTTCTCTTCAGACATGTTTGTAATTTTTTTTTAAAGTTCGTAATTCAAATATTTTGTTTCTAAATTTTTTGAAGACAGTATGTCAGTCAAATCTGACAAAATCCTCTTAAGTTTTGGACGAACATCTACTGTATATCTAACCTTTGGATGGTAGTAATACGCTGGAAATATTCTTGAAATAAATACATCCTCATTCAACTTAATTTCAATTAAAAATTCCTCTTTTTTGTTCTCTTCGTCATCTTCCACACTCTCCAAATTGAGGAAATAATTTTGATTTTCACACAAATAATCGGATGTTTTTGTTTTTAAATCATCACTTATTTCTTCAGAAATTTCTTTTATATAATAATGAAGATCCATTGACCTCCTCGCTTTAGGGTTATGGTTTTTTACATTAAAAAATCTTTGGCAGACAATGTTTCCATCCAATGTTAACAAAAATTCAAATTTTGTGATTTCTTGTTGATTAGTCATAGTTTTTAATTTTAATTAATTTTTTATTTTTTTCTTTTCTAGTTAATCTTAGGAAGGGGTTTAAAAAATTCGTCCATCTGTCATCGGACTTAGGTAATAAATTAAAAATCCCATCTTCCGTCATCATTTTCATCATATTTTTATAAGACCTTCCTTCGGGGTCTAATAAATCATTTATTAGTGAGTTTATTGTGTCTTTTGCTTCATCGGTCAAAAACGGTTCTTCTAAACTTACAATCCTTTTGTTAATTTCAAAAAACTCATTACCAAAGACACCATATTTTGTTACACCCGTAAGTATGTTTTTGTATAACCAATTAGTTTTATCATCTTCGAACAATAAGTTGGTTCTTTCCAATATTTCCTCAATTGTGACCGCTCTATTTTTTATTTCAGGATATAAGGACAATAATCTTTTTAATCCCATACTTTTGATACCTGATATATTATCCGAGGGATCTCCACACAACATTTTAACCAATTTGACATTACTAATATGAATATCCTCATGACTATAAGTTATAATATCGTTGGACTTATATAGTTTTCCGTGTGAAGGGTTATATATTGATGTTTTTTCAGAAACCAATTGAGTTAAATCACCATCAGAAGAATAGATGATTTTTGTTTCATTTGGGGAGTTTTGAACATAATATGCCACACAATCATCAGTTTCACAATATTCAAATTCACCCTGTCTAACATAAAGTTCCTCTAAATACTGTTTGATTCTGTTTCTTTGATAATTGTAGTTATCGAGTTCTTCCTCTGAACGGATTCTGTTTCTACGATTTTCTTTGTAGAGATGATAGATTTGTCGTCTTTGATGGGATCCGTTTTCACCGTCCCAAAACACAACAATTTTATCTAAATGATATGTTTCAAACGATCTCCTAAGAGTATTGATAAAATGATAGATTCCTCCAATATGTTTTCCCTTATAGAAGTGATTCTTAAGACCAAAGAAACCAATCGTGAGTAAATTGTCGCCATCAACTAATAAAACGGACATTAATGTTTATTAATAATTATTCATCCTCAGTTACAACTTCAATATCTTCCGCGTCTGTAACATTAACGCCTAACATTTTACTAATATAATCTCCATGTTCTGATTTGTAAAGCTCAATACTCTTCTTTTCTTCAACATCATCTCTACCCTTCATAAAGTCATGTGCAGTGACTAAAATTCTACCATCTTCATAACCCAAACCATTTACATGGTTTTTCATTATTGAAATTTTAGTTCTTGTTGCAATCTTAACTTTTCTCTTGTCTTTGGTGATTGAGATTTTAGTGGTTCCCGCACCTTTTTGATTACCAAATAAGAATACAAGAGTTGAGTTTAACCAAATTGCTTCTCCACCTTTCGCTTTAATCTTAGGTTGACCAAAAGGATTGTCGGGTAATTCCACCCAAGGTTGATTCACAATTATTAGGGTATTTGTATATTTTTTATCGGCCCTTCTTGAACCTGAAATTCTTTGATTCAGTCCCATACCAATCTTATCCGCTAATGTAGATGCATTGTGTTGTTTACCACCTTTACCTTCGTAAGTCATTTTACAAGGTACTGAACCTACAGAGTCCCATAAGAATAGAATATCATGTGGTATTTCACCCTTTTCTTGAGCATCCAATACTTCATTAATAAAATCGGTAATTTGTTCAATATACTCAAAATCACTATTGAAAAGATAGAAATCATCTTCTTTATTGAAACCCATTAATTCGGCGTGATCCCAACTCCATTTCTGTTCAGTAATAATAAACACAGGTAATATACCTTTCTTTTGTGCGTCTACTGCCGCCTTTACAAGTGCCGTAGTTTTTCCTGTATCACTATGACCCAAAAACATATTCAAATGTCCAATAGCCGGACCAGGAATACCTGTTGCATCTAAAAATGCATCACCCAAATCAAAGAACCTATCAGCCTTGTATTCGGCTTCTTTAGAGAACTTTTTCTTTATTGAACTAAAATCGTTTTTCTTGATTGCCATATTATATAAATTTAAAAGTGGGGGCCTTTGACGTTATCTCCGAACCCCCTATTGTTTTACCAATTAAAATGGTAGGTCCCCATCAACTTCTTCCTCTTCTTGAGGATCAACAACCGGTGTTGATTTTTTTGGTGCCGCAATTGTTTCTTCTGATGAAGAATCAAGTTGTGAAGTAGAAATCCATTTGTTACTTTCCGTACTCCATTTTGGAGTTTCTCCATTAGCAACTAATTCAAGATAATCCTCACCTTTTTTAGAGTATACATCGGACCAAACCAATTCATCATTAACCCACTCGTTTGATTTGTCTGTATTCTCATGTAACGGACTCGGGTCTTCAGGAATTACAGAATTAATTGAAGTGTATTCCTTACCTGTTCCCGCCTTAGTTAAACCTAAAGAAAGAATCAAATCACGACCTTTAGTAGTATCAGTGATATCCCCTTTATTTTTAAAGATTGGGAAAATCTTATCTAAGACACCATCTCCCTTTGCGTTGTGTTTAAATCTCCAAAACTTAACACCATCTTCTTCGTGGTCTCTGTCTATTACTTTAACGATATAGAATTTACGAGAACGGTATTGTCTAGCCAATTCTCTATCTGATTCTACCCCCGTTTCCATTAATCCTTGATACACCTCATTTAATGGTGACCTTTTACCTTCTTGTTTTGGGTCATAAAGTTTTAACCATTTTCCATCTACTTGAACCTCATGGAAATACACCTCAACAAAAGGTGAACCACCGTCCTTAGTAGGTAAAATTCTAATTCTTCTTTCTTCTCCACGAGAACCCTTAGGTAAAACCGTGGTAAAGTACTTTTTCATTCTGTCTTCTTGTGAGACTTTGTTTGAGTTGCCACTTGTGGCTTGTTTACTTTTTTCGTACTGAGCCAGTACTGCATCAAATGTTGACATAATAGTTAAATTTTAAAATTAATAATATCATTGTTCTAAAAATATAAATAAAAAAACCCGAATTACAAAATTCGGGTTAAGTTTTTTTTAAATTATTTTTCGGGTTATTCTAATGTTAAAAGATAAGATAATTTGTTGACTTCTCCAATCATTTCGTCTCTTATATTCAATAAATCAGTGTCTTTTTCATCTAATTCAATTTGTACCAAAGCTTCCCTCACAGTATTAATTAAACCCTTCATATCCATGTCTGAAAGATTATTCATTTGAATTGTTTTAGTTTCGTCATCAAGAATAAATCTTCCATATTTTCCCATTGCACTCTCAACAAATGTATCGATTAATCCATCCATAACATCATAAAATTCTCCAAATGCTTTATGTCTAGCAAACCCTTTGGTTTGCCAATGATTTATCTTCATCTGTGTTTGTAAACCTAAGAAAAAATTTACATTAGAACTTAAATTCATCTTCTTGTTGTTCGGGATTGAATGATTGTCTTATTGTGTCTTTTGGGTAATCTTCAACTTCTTGTTTTGTTAAAACGTATTCGTTTTTACCACTTTGTCTCATTTCTCCTTGTTTTTGTGCAAAGAACTGTTGTGGGTTTTGATTAAATGGATATGAATCTAACGATCTCATTTCTAATTTTTCTTGTGCGGATGGTTCTTTCATAAGTTCAACTTTAGAACCTAGTTCATCTATTTTAGACATAACTTGGTCCATTTGTACTAATTTACTTTCTAAATCAGACAATTTTGTGAAAACATCGTCCATCTTATTTATAACACCATCATATTCAGACTTATTATCGTCCATATCCTTTTTAATACTCTTAGTCATGTTAACCAAGTCTGTAATATCGATTTCTTCAGTAGTATCCATTTCAACTGGTGCGGAATCGGTCATTGGTGGAGCTGCGGCGGGATCTACAGGTGCTGATGGGTCAACGGGTGGAACGTCTGCGGGTGCATCCGTGGTAGGAGGCTCAACCGCTGCAGGTGGAACATCTTGTTCCATAATCATTTTTTTTCCGTATTTATTGATGGCATTAAATCTCATCAATTCTTCGTGTAATTTCTTTTCTAAACTCATAGCTTTAATCTTGTAAAAGTTGTCTACCGTCTTCGGTAATATATTTTTTATTAATTCTTTCAACGATACCGTCTTTAGACCTAATTACATAACATTCTCCTGTTTGTAAGTCACATTCTTCTCTTTCCATCCCATCGTTAGATATATTTCTAATTTGTTTTGGATTCAAGAATTGGTCTACTGTGTTTTTAAGTTTATTATTATCCATAATATTTTCGTTATAAATATAAATATCCCGTATATTATTAATGTTTCTTATTTTATTCTAAAATATAGAACATCTCCCTCTTGAATACGTAAAGTCTCCATTAATTTATTTGATAATGCAATACCATATCCATCAATAAACGGTCCAATATTAACCGGTCCTGAAACGTTAAGTGTTTCAACCCTTCTATCTATATCATATATTGGGCTAACTGACGATGTTTTACCGTTATTTGGATTCAGAAATTCAGTCGTTCCTGTTATGATTTTATCCGCGGTTATACTATTTGTAAATTGAAACTTTGTAGAATAAAAGTTGTGAGAATTTGATAAAACATTTAATTCTGACCATTTTAAACCAGTTTCACCTTCGGAATTAACATTTGCGGTATTTCTTAATCTAGTTAACAAAGACATATGTGTTGTATCGGGTATGGTGTAAATTTTTGATTCCATTCCCATTCTAACAACCACAGCCCTAAACCATTCCCCCGTATTTCCATATTTTATTTTCTGAATGTACTTCTCATTACCAAATCCATTATATGGAATACCAAATTCACTAATACCCGCACTTTGAACTAATACTTCTCCGTTAATTTTTGTTTTACCTAAATCAGTTGTAAAATTACCCTCAGGTGTTCTAATAACTTGTTCGGTTGTACCAGTTGTACTTGATGCATCTGCTCTCTTAACAATTGCTCGAGCAGCATTTGTTATTTTATCTAAAAGTGACTTATAACTTGATACAAACGAATCCTCTGGATCAGGTAACGATGCAACCGGTATTCTTGTTCCTTTAAACGAAGTCTCAATATTGTTATTTCTAATATTATGACTAACCTCGGTTATCCAATATGTTCCTCTGAACATGGGTATATTTTTCAAATAAAAATACATTGTTGGTTGAATCATCACATTACCCATACAAGTAACGTCACAAGAATATGATGCCTGTTTATAATAATCAAAAAGACTAACGTCCACATTGTATGTGCCTGCTCCCGATTCTGATCTAGCTAAGTTTTCCAATACAACAAAAGATTCTGATGTGTTTCTTAGTGTAGTTTGATCAAGTGTTACTCCTTTGAAAATATTTTGATATTGGTCACCGAAGCTAACCTCAAAAGCAACTACTTTATTGGATTTATTTAATTGGTCAATATCGTACAATTCAGGAAGAGTTACAATTAACGGATTTTTATTTCTGTTCGAGATATCAAAACTATCATCATTAAACTTATTAAAGTTTTTATCTCCATCAGCGGTATGTTTAGATGTTGGACCAACAAACTGAACAATTATTTTAGGTGATGATTCTTCATAATCGACATCTAAGAATGTTCCAAATAAATTTTCGGCTACCTTTTTGGAGGGTGTAATTTTGGATCTGTTTGATATATTGGTTCCATAAAAGTTAATATACGCGGGTAATGCTCTCATGTCAAACCCACTATCTTTTAATAACATGGAAATTGTAGAATAAAGATTTGCCTTGTCATTTTTATTGTTTGTTAATGCACTAAACTTACTTATATTCAAATATGCTTTACTACCAATATCTCTATTAGCTCTGTCTAAAAATAAAAATTCTTCAAACAAAAGTCTTTGTCCCAATGAATTACCCGCAACCCATTTATCATTAAATGATTTGAATGTGTTATAAAGTTCTACCTTAATTTGTCTATTATTATAACCATCTACAAAGTCTATACTAGCATTGTTCTTTTCTATTTTTAAAGAAGAAAATTTACTAATTAATTGTAATAAAAATAAATTAAGTCTGTTATTTGCCCCACCAGGTATTATTGAGGTGTTTGGTTTATCTAATATATTGTTTTTTAAATAATTTGAAAATGCCGTTACATTATTCGTTCCACCATTTTTTATATAACCACCATAAATCAATATTAAAGGTCTAAATAATAAAATGTTTTCCTCATTTAGTGCAATATCAGATATGTTAAAAAAATCTAAATAGGTTATACCTGTGTCAGGGTTTTCACCAACATATAATTCAAGATATTTCGTATTTCCACTTTGTGAAGCAAAATTATATTCACCAAAAGGTAATTCATTATTTACATAGTTATCCAAAACATATGAATCTAGTTCTTTTGGATTTCCTAATGTAATTTTCAACATATTTCTCTCACTACATATCAATTCTGATATTTCCGCTAATTTTTTACTTTGTTTGTTTACAATTTTTATAATTGTTTCTTCTATATCCCCATCTCCCGATTCCTTTTTTACTGTTACAATTTCCTTTAATAATTTTTGGAAATTATCAAACACAACATTATCAAATTTCTTAACTGGATTCTCAATTTCAACAAATTCAGAACTAAATTGTAAAAAGATGTCCTCAAATTCATCTAATATTTGCGGACTAAAAGTTGCAATTAAATCATATATTTTTTCTTGGTCATTAGATAGTTGTAAAATATCTCCACCAGCCTTCATATTGTATTCTGATGGTGATGTAAATGTTTTACCACTATAGTTCTCCTCAACATATTCGGTTTTCCAAACTAATCTAAAATTAAATTGTTCGGATGTACCAAAATCAAAATTAGATGGTTCAATACCATTTACTTTAGATTTTAAATTAATTGCGGGATTAAATCCATCACAGGGTAATATTGTGTATGTTAAATCATTTGGTGTAAATTTTGAATTGTCCACATATTGTGTCCAATAATTTAACCCGTTTTCTCTTTGTCTATATTTTAAATTTATTGTGTTATTTGATACGTTGGTTTCAAATGATGTTTTACCTGAAGAAACAACAAAGTGATTATACCCATTAACTATTTGATGGTAAATTGCATCATAGTAAGGATGAACACCTACGTCTTTACCTAAAGCATGTGAAACCGTTTGTCCCGATAATTGATATATATTCAAACTCGAACCAATAGAAGGTATGTCAAAAAATTGTTGTCCATTTATATTTGTGGTTGTAGTGTCAGTGTTAGATGTTGTAAATCCATTTAATATATCAATACCCTCTATTTTTTTCTTTTTGTATCTATGATATATTGACCCCCACTTAACAATCAAATGATATGGAACATAGTGTGTTGCACCAATTTCTCTAAAAATTGATGATAATCTTTTAGATTCAAGTGTGTTTAGTGTGGAATTATTATCGGCCCTTTGAAAACTTATCTCATCTCTCAAATCTAAATAAGGGAGTGAATTTAATAATAGATATGCCGAACCGACATATTTTCCAAAAGACGTTGTTTTATTAAAGTCACTATATAATTGTTTGTGAAAATATGGTGTATTTAAAATGTGTGTAAAATTATCACCTATTGTATATTCTCGTGTAAATAAATTATAATTTTCATTTAAGGGTCTATACAGAGATTTAATCCATTGTTTTATATTAAATGGCGTTGTTATAAAATCATCCGTATCATTACTTAATCTAAAAATACCTTTAAACTTAAATTCGTCATCAGTAAAACTATTTTTATTGATATAAGACAAATATTTGCTTGAATTGAATGGGAATATGTTTTTTCTATATTCCTCTGGTGTATAATTTATTAAAAACTTATCTAATTTCTCATATGGTGTTAAATCAACGCTTTTAGATGTATCTAAACCTCTATATTGATCAATTCTAAATGATTTTGTAATGGTCTCTTTTAAATAATTTGTTGTTGGTACGGATTCCTTATAATTTTCAAACCTTTCATATGGTGAAAGTTTTTTCATGTATTCCAAAAGTTTATCTTTTGAATTAATATGGGTTTTTAATATGTCTAAAATATCTAATTCTTCTCCAGCAACTTGTTGAATGGTTTTAAATTCAATGTTGGCTAATTCAATTAAAACACTAAAATCAAAAGAATCAACTAATGTCATCTGTTTCGCTCTTTCATATATTTCATATAAAAACGAAACGGGGGTTCTGTTACCATATGGTAATGTATCTTGTACTCTGAATAGTTGACTTATATCGTTTATCCTTGACTCTTCTTGATTGCTTTCGAAAATATATTGTAAATCATTTACACCACCTTCTCTTTCAACTAATGGGTCTTTGACGTTTGTTGATACTCCAATAAATTCTTCAATGAAAGAAACTTCAGGCCACAATAAACCATTATATGATTGTAATTTATCCTGTAATTCTGGTTCACCTGGATATGCAATAACTCTTTGTTTATCACCAGGTGTTGTTTTTTTGATTTCTGGCCATGGATAAATCGCATCGCCAACCGACTCATCAGAAAATTTACCGATAAGGGTTTTTCTATCATTCGAAACATTAAAGGCGTCAAAGTGAACATCTTTCATCATTCTGACATAAACCTCTGCATTCGCTAATACTACCGCAAATAAATTTCTTACAGTAGGTTCGAAACCAAAACCCTTACTTGGATTCTTTATTATGTTATTCATTTGTTTCTCAATCTCTTTTTCAATTTTCACGTTTTGTTCAAAAAACACTTTTTTGATTGAGTGTATGTCTGACATTAACTTGTCAAATAATATATAATACTTTGATGGGTCGTTTTGAAGTTTATTGTAATAAGTGGTAATTGGTGGTAAAGTGTTTGATAATAGTCTTGTATTAACAACGACTCCGACGATTTCACCTTTCTCATTTTTCTTTACGTTATCGTTAAAAGTTTTTTGTAATATTTTTAAATTTTCTGAATAAGTTTTTATTATTCCTTCTAGTGTATTATTTACAGTGGCACCAGTAACTAAAACTAAATCGAGTTTATCTTTTGCTTTTAAAGCATATCCTCTTGCTGGTTCAGAATCAATAATAAATTGATCAGTGAATATTGTTAAATCTAAATTTTTATTTTTCCAACCATTAACCGCAACTTCAAAGTTTTTTAAAACTTCTCTGTAGGCTCTTATACCATCCAAAACGGTTGGGTCAATGACTTGGTCAAAAATTTGTTGTTCTAATTTTTTATCTAATGTGGATGCCAGTGAACAGATTTCTCTTAATGTCTTAACTGGAAAATCTTGTGGAATCAGTTTCTTTTGTTTCATTTCAGAATAAACTGATTTTAATATTTGATATCCCTTTGATGATTTTAGTGCCTTTTTTTCATACAAACCAGTTTGTTCATTAAATTTTTGTGATCCCTCAACTGTTCTTATAAACATATAAGGTGCATTCAAAATGGCTTTTAATGGAATGTCATTCATGAAAGCGTATGTGGACCCAACAAATTTTGTTGTTACTTCAAAATTACCCGAACCAGAATTAAATCTTGAACTAAATGAAACCAAATGAAGTCTATATCTTATTGTCTTACCATAATATCCTTTAATTGATAAATAAAATATCGGCCATGGTATATGAAAGAACGCCTTATATGGTGAATTTTCGGGTGAATCGAATAATGTTTTACCTCTTACGTCAATAAAATTTATTACAACTTGAGGAATAAAGTTAGCTCCCTTTATTTGTACGGAAATACTTTCGATACCAAAAGATTGACCCGATCCATCACTTCTAAAAGGGTCCCCAACAGGATTTCCCTTTTCATCTTTTTTTTGATTAGTTTCTAAAAACGCGTCTGTCCAATTTGTTGTGAACGCCCTATTTGATGGATCAGTTGCATCACCCACTTGAGAGGATAAAAAATTTAAGGTTCCACTTGCAATACTTCTAAGTGAATTTTTATCACCATCGGAAGCTAAGGTTGTTCTTGGAATTATATCAGCCTCAAGATTAACATACATAACCATCTTTTCTTGAGACACGTTTCTTGGTTGAACTTGACCGTCAACCAATACACTATTAGGATCGATGTATATTAAATTATTCTCATCGGTCTTAATTAATATATTTTCAGTATTCGATAAATCATTGTTCGCCATAATATAAATTATACAACTCTACTCCTCTCTTGTAATCTTGTAAAGTGGAGTTCAAGGGAAATGGTATTCTTAAAATGTAATTGTCTCCAATTTCAAATTCATTAGTACCCGCAGTTGGATTGGCCATCATAATTAACCAACCAAAAATTGGGGTGTTATAAAACTCTTGTGATAATTTATCTAATCTATCTTTCCCTCTTTTATATTGATGATATTTGTCTGTACCTTTTATTGGTATTTCAATACCAGGTACTATTCTGAATTTACCATCATCTATAAAAAACTGATACCTATCGAAATAACTTCTACTCATGAGTTAAAATAGTTTAATTTATTATTTATCGGTTGAGTTTTATTTTTATCTTTTAATTTTTTAACTTCACTTTTAACCGCATCATCTGTTACTTCTGACTCGGTAGATTTCGCGAATGAAATCTCTTTGTTGTTTTTTCTTTTCTTTAGTTTTTTTAATCTAAACCTTTTATCTTTAATTGAATCAGAAATAAAAGAATCATATTTTCTTTCAATTTTATTCATGGTGTTTGTATCGAAAATTGAAGTATCTATTTTAAAAACATTTTTAAATCCTTCTTTATCTGTTTCTTTTAATAATACAGATAATAGTTCAGAAAGTACACTCGTAGTGATTGTTGGGTTATTATAGTTTATTGTAGTATCTAAATCTTCGTATAATTTATTTGTATTATTTGTAAAGTGTTCTATACAGTTTTCATATTCATCATAAATTAAATTATATGTGAATCCTGATAATACACACTTGGTTACTGTTGTTCCTGTAATTTTAGCATCATACCCATATTTTACTAAAAAGTTAACTTTGTCTAAAGATTCAATAACCTCGTCTCTTTGTTTAATAAAACCATCACTTCCACTCAATAAGATTTGTACTTTGTCTGTTATTGAATTTATTTTAGTTTCAATTGTTGTTTTAAAATATGGTTGTAATAATTCATTTGCTTTATTTTGTTTTGGTACTGGTAAAACATCATCAAGACCCATCATTTGACATATATCAGTTGTTAACAACGTCTTTAACATAGATTCTTTTAAAACCTTAACGTAATAAGATAATTGTCTATTTGTTGGATACTCACCAAATAAATCTATATTAAGTCCCGCACTTGATGATGTTGTGTTATATATATCATATTGTTTAATTTCTCTATAATTTGGGTGTAAAATAAAGGATGAAATTGATGGTCCATACTCTTTTACTATCTCATTGTAAAAAGATTGAATTTTTTCAAAATAATTTTCTGTTGATTTATAAACATCGTCAACTAGTTCAGTGTAAACTAAATTGGTAGATTGTAATTTACCAATGTATCCTTCGGAAAAATTATCCCCCTTACTATTATTTGGTTTATCTTCTATTTTTGGAAGTGTTTCTCTTATTTTTTCTAAAAATTCTCTAGTGAATTCCTCTCTCTTTTGACCGTTTATTGTCTCCGCGGTATTAATTGACCTCTCATCATACATTTCAGTATTTGCATAGAAATTAGAAGACAATGCGTTTTGTAGTCTTTCGACTGGTTTTGACAATCCTTGTCCACCAATAAAGTTAACCTGTAGAGATACGTTTGCAATCATTGGTTGTACACCGATACCTTCTGGATTTAAATCCCATGTCGCATCTTCAAATGTTATGTTAACATCTCTGATAATAACTTTAGAATGATAAAAATCACCAACTCTTAGTATACAAATTGGTGGTGGACCAAATGAAGTATTTCTTGCATTTAAATCAGAAACATCACTTAATCCCTTTATAGGAATTGTATCACCCGGCCTAATACATTGTAACAAGAATGTTAATCTTGAATTAAGACCCTCTGGTGTTGTTGAGTGAAAAGCCGGATGAAAATATTTTAATTTTTCTCTAAGTGTTTTGAACACCACGGGATCACTTTCTTCTAACTTTTGAAAATAATAACACTCACTAAGTGTTTTCATAATAATCCTCTTCATCAAATCGATTGGTGGTTTATTAGACGATGGAGGGTTTGTAGGTCCGTCAGTAGGTTCTAGTCTTGTTTTTATTGTTGGGTCCGGTTCAGGTGTTGATTGAGATGGGTCTGGTTTCGTGGTTTTTGTATATTCAAAAATCACGGCGGATTGTCTACAACCAAATGCAACAGGTGATACAACTTTTAATGAAATATCGTTATTATTACTATTACCTATACCATATTTGAATTCACTATTAGAACAATCTCTATTTTTATTTGAAGCCAATTCACCAGAACTAATTGTTCTAAAATTTATTTTACCATCAGATTCACTATACCCCAATTCTTTTAGTGTTATTTCTAAATCAAAATTTGTTTGTTGAGTCGCATTACCACTAAAAGATGATGGCCATTTAGAGTCTAAAATACTTTTAGCATCAACATCTTTTTTTATTTTATCTAAAAAATCTAAAATGATACTATATGTTCTTCTAATTGATAATCTAAAATTGTAATTATTATCCGCTAGTGCAGAACAAGAAGACCCTATCTGAACAGACAAATTTTTTACTAATCCAGCTTCAATATCTGTTTTTAAAGTTGTTGTTTGGGTTTCATATTTAGTAAATCCAGATTGTGCTTCGTTAATTTCTTTATTTAAATCAGCAACAACTTGGTTTTTATATGTAAGTGTTTCTCCTGTTGGAATATCTTTTCCAAATAAGATTTTTTTATCATGTATTGCGTTCGCGGTATTATATGAAGTACCAGATAATATTTCATCTAATATTGAATTCAAATTACTCGTAGTAGAATTCAACCATCCTGTATCACCAATTGATCTATTATATTCAGATGTATATATTGCACCTTTAAATTCATCACTTCCGACTTTTTTAGGCCAATCATTTGCAAAGTTTAAACTTACTGTGAGATTTACTTTTTCACTATTATCTTTCAAAACAGGTGGTTCTTTTTTAGGAACGTCGCCTGTTGTTACAGTTTTAAATTCTTTAATTCTATCGGGGTCTTTTTTCCCGTTCAAATAATCTGTAATGGATTTAGCATCATCTGGTGTTATTTCTCTATATCTTGTTATTAAATCATAAAAATCGATTTCTTCACAACCAGCAAAAAATGCGTTTATATAATTTTCAGATTCTTCATCTGACATTCCTTTGAAATGTTCTCTAACCAATAAATTTAGTACACTCGGATGATCAACAACAACTTTAAAAGAAACTTGACCACTTCTTTCTGTATTTTGATATGTGTAAATTGGTTCGGGTCTTCCTAAAAATGTGTTACTTTCCCATCTAGCTGTATTTTGTTCTGACACTTTTAAGTCATATGGTGGAAACCACATAACTCTACCTCCATTATTTCCCCTTTCACAATAAGGTAAATCATTTACAGTAAAACCAGGCGTGTTTGATGTTTTCCATGCTAGGTTTTCAATTGAAAACATATATTTTTTTGCATAAAAACCATCACCTCTTGGTTTTATATTTGTGGATTCTGTGAAGTCTTTACCTCCATTAGAGATTGGTGCAATATTAAGATTCCATGTTCTATCTAAAATACTATCATCGTACTTTCTAATATTCTGAGTTCTTTTCATTGTATCAGAATAATTTAAATACGACCTGTCTTTAGTCCAAACTCTACAATATTCTACACCACTTTCTCCTCCAAATTTATCTATATATTTAACCGCAGAACCTCTACTTAACAAAACATCACCTTCTCTAAAAATTCTACTTGTTTGATCAATAACATTAGCAACATGTGAACGAGCTTCACCACCGTTTGATGGTAATGAGTCTAAAATTTCTTGGGTATACCCTAGTATTGAATCTTGTCTAAAATCAAAAGATGTTGATTGTGAATCGTCTAAATCTGTTTGTTGATTTGCCCATTCTTTATTGTTCGCACCTAATTCATTTTTAGAATTTCTACTAATCCATGTTAACTTACCTGTTATACTACCACCTTCAGAATAATTTCTCTTTCTTTGGAACAATTCAGCTTGTACGGGGTCAAACATTAAACTTAAAAAATAATTACTTCTAACGGGTATGTCGTTAAAATCATTCATCGCATATTTTACATCGTTACCCCTATCATCACCTATGTAAGCCTCACCTCTTGGAGCCTCAACACCTAAAAGGTCTTTAACTCCTTGTGCAACTTTATCGACAAAATTGAAAATCTTCGATGTGTTTTGTGATCTTGCTGATGTTGTGTAATTTGGTGAGTATTTTGAATATGACAGTAAATCATAAAGAACACTTTTTTGACCGCCCCCAAGATATTCAATCATTACATCGGATGGTTTTCTTGACGGTGATTGTCTTCTCTTTATACCTATTAATGAACCTAAAACACCTGTAACGTCTTGAAACACCTTACCTAATTCTGTTTTGGGTGTTGGTCTTACATTAACAGGGTTTCTTGGGTCGGAAAGATATTGACCCGGTATCTCTGAGAAAGGAAATTCAACCCCCGCAGCAACTTGAACAAAATCAATAATCTTTCCTGGTAAAGTTTTCGCAACGGTGATACTATAATCAGGAGCAACCAAAGGTTCCCTTCCTGTTACAATATTCGATGCAGTTGAAATACTTCCATTTAGAGCATCTGCAATCCTAAGTCTACCATTTGTTTGTCTCTCGATATTTTGTGAAATTCTTGAATAAACGGGACCATTGTTAGATAATAGATATTTTCCCGCAAACTTCATTAATTCTGACTCAGAATCTAAATTATTCTGTCTAAATACACTTATTAAATTGTGGTTTTGTAATTGAAAATATGGGTATAAACTAAGATTTGCTCTTCTTGGTAGAGTATCTATATTTTCGGTTACACTAAATTCTAATGGTTTAAAAACGTTACCTGTTTGTGGAAGTTGTAACATTTGAGTTCTATTATCCACAACCGTACCCGGATTTATATTTGCACTATCACTCAAATTTTGAATAGAATAGTTACCTGAGTTAAAAGTTTGAGGGCCGTTTGGCTGGTTCAAAGTTTTACCTAACACATAATCTCTAAATCTTTTAGTAGAATCAAAATCTAAGTAACTTGGCATCGAGTTCTTTTATCTATAAATAGATAATTTATAAAAATATTAACCTCTAATCTTTAATTATAAATCAACATACAAATAACCATTTGGATTTGAGGAATCAATAGTGTTAGATATTACAATTTTACCCTTATCATCATATTTGGTTTGTGTTCTTGCGTCTCTCATAATTCTCTCCATTTCGGCCGCAGTAAGAGGTTTATTGTTAGGGTCGGTATTTGTGTTATTTTGATTAGTTTGTTGGTTATTGTTAACATTTGTGGGAGTTAATGGTTGAGTTGATGTTTTTGTTGAATTTTCTTGAACCTTTGTGTTTAATTCCTTTCTTCTACTTTCAATTTCTGCATTTATATCCGTGTTACTTCTATCACCCTTGATATAGTTTTTTAACATATCATCAGCCTGCTTAATATACTTGTCCATGTCAGCACCCATACTTCTATAGGTGTTTGCAAACTCAACTTTTAACATTGCAGCAATTTCTGAAACTGTTAATGCTAATTTTTGTGTTTCGGTAAATTGTTCTAATGCGATATCTTTTGGGTTCATTTTTTCAAACTCTTTTTGATTTTCTAAAATTGCATTTGCCGCGGTTTGACTTAATTCATCTAATGCTATTGTACTTTGATCCTTTGCTAATCCCAACGATTCCGCAATAGACGGAGGCACCTCAATAACCATTTTACCGTCTTTACCCATTCTAGCTAAGTTTGTAATAAATTCTTTTTCTTTATCGTCCACAGCAATACCCGCGGTCATTAAATCTGCGGCAGCTGAGGTTCTTTCTGCCGCAGCGATAGCCATTTGCGATAAGTCTTGATAACTCATACCGAGTTCTTCAGCCATAGCTCTCGCTCTTCTTAAGTTAACACCCGTTATTTCAAATTTACCATTTTCTTCACTATATACGGCCAAAGATTCCGCGGCTCCAATCAACGCATCTTGTAATCCTTCCACGTTATTTGTAGCCATATACATCATTTGGAATGGGTCACCTAATGAACCAATCGCACCACCTAATACTTGTAAATTAGCTGCTAAATCTATTGCTTTCTCAGGTGACATTACTTTTTCTGCAATGTCAAACACATTTTGCATGTTCATTCTAAATTCAACAGATTTTTGAACCATTCTATTTAATCCTTGAACACCATTTTCAAAACCATATTGATTTATTCTTCCGATGTTTTTCTGAAATTCTTCTGTTGTTTTTCTAATATTTAAACCTAATGTAAGTGAAGATTTACCACCCGCATTAATATTTTCTAATGTTTTTTCTGCACCAATACCAACGAGTTCAAAACTTCTTAATATTGGAGCCATTTCTTTCATGTCACCAATGAATGCTCTCGATGTTACTGCCATGTTTTCCATAACAGATTCATTCATTGTGAAAAATCTTCCTGTTTCTTTGGTTGCGGATATTGCGGTATCGGCCAATTCATCGAATGAATAACCCATACCTTGAACACCGTCATAAGCATTTACAATATTATCTCTATATCCTCTTGATAATTCTTTTCCAATACCAATTTGGCTATTTAACTTATTCCTTAGTTCAACTTCCTTATTTACGATGTTCACCATCCCTTCGTAAAGATTTGATAAACCAGTTGAAAAAAGTCCTTTTAAACCGTCTTTTAGTGATTGACTACCAAATAACGCTTTACCAATTGATACCGCAGCATCGGCAATTTTGTCAGCTCCAATTAATTCAGTAGATGCCTCCGCACTTATCATTCCGTATCCTGTTGTAAACCCTTGTGCGGATACCGCTTTAGAAATTACACCTTTTCCACTTGTATCACCAGAACCCTTTTTATGATAGTGAGATAAAAATTGTTGACTTTCTCCTTGTGTTAATGAATATCTACCAGAAATATTATTATTTTTATTGTACATATTCATGGCGTCAATATACGCACCAGAATCTGCGTCTGCACTTCCAAATTTACCAATATAATCACTTATTAACGGTTTGTTCATATTAATAAATACTATTTGGAAGTATTTTCTAATTCAATTAAATAACTAATATAATATCGTCTGATATAGACAGGCATAAGAAGGATGTCTCGATATGAGAATCCTCTTTTTACTAAAAATAAAATTTCGTCTAATTGTCCCTTACTATAATCCGTAGAAAGGGCGAAAAAATTCTACCCCGAATCCAATTTCAACTTGGATTGTGTCTCCTGACGGGGTCGTTACTGTTTTTTTAAGATCTAATGATGGTTTATTTTCTTTAATGTATTTTCTGAAATTTTGTGAATCTTTAATTGGTAGGTTTTGAACAAAGTTGTGAATGTTCATCATTTCTCTATTACTTGCAACAGATTTAATCATCATCTCCAATTCTTTAGTTACAAGTGGAGCAACTCCGTTACCATTCCAACTTTTTTCTATTTCATCAAGTTCTTTTTGTTGTTTCTTAGTTAAAAACTTAAAAGTAACTTCCACTTTAGATTTTTCCATAAAATATTTGAATTCACCATTTTCATTTGGTGTTAATCCAAAATCTTTAAACTTAACTTCACTTAAATCAACCTTTGCGGTAAACGCTTCGTTTGTTTTTGGATCTGTTACATAAACATTGAATTCGGGACCAAAAGCGGTATTTCTTAAGAAGATTAAAATTGCTTGCCTATCCTCATCAACCAAATCATCTGAATTAAAATCTTTATCTAAAATTTTTCTTTTCAATAATTCGTCAACTACCGTATTACTTTGAATTAGGTTTTGTGCTGATAATATATTTTCGTCAGCGGCTGTTAAGTATGCAACTCTTAAAGATTTTTTTTGTGTTGTATAGTGAATACCTCTACTTGGTAATTCAACAACATCATATGCAATTGTTGGGTCTACTACAAATTGTTCCATATAATAAAATATAATAAATAACTATTTCAATGTAAAGTTTTAAAACAAAAAAGGTATCCTTTTGGGATACCTTCTCTTTGACAGATTTATTATTTTAGTAAACTTGGATACATCTATCCATTCTCAAAGAACATGTGATTGTTGCAATTTCATCTCTTGAGTAATCTAAATCACCGAAGTTTAAGTCGGTAATAAAAGTACCTTGAAGAATCCACTTCTCAACCACAACACCCGTTGGGTCTAACATTTCCAATTCAATATCTTTTTTATATCCAGCAGCATATCCCATACGACCAGTTACTGATTCCGCATGTAAACGGAACCATTCCATTAACGCTTGTGAAGCTGATGGACCAATTGGGTCTTTAAAAGTTACCCTCATTTCCTGCCATTCGAATCTTCCAGCTACATATGTTGAAGTGTTTAGGAAAGGAATTGCCACAGAGTTGATTTTAGCAGCTGGTCTAGCGGCTGATGTTACATACCATTCATTGATACCCAAAGATGATGGGAATCTAACGATAAATCGGTTTTGTCTTTTCGGTTCATATGGAACCGGCATTTTCATTAATAAATCTGCCATTTTGTATTTGTTAAGTTTTTAGTTATTCTTTATTCCTATAAATATACTCAAATCAAGAAATATTTTTTTTTAACTATAATTGGTTCAATACTTGATTTTATCAAAAATTTTAGTTAGTTTTTTACTAGTCCCAGTATAACCAGTTCTAGAATATTTCTTTATTAATTAATAAATACTAGAATAACTGGTTCCAGAATACTGGGTTGGGTATAAAAGTATAATTATTATAAAAAATGGTTCCGCGTGGAACATGTAAAACAATAAAAAAGGGAATCCAATGGACTCCCTTTTCATTTTTATATACTTTATTCTTAAATGTTATCGAAAGATGCACCTGTAGGTGTAATAACAAACTCCACATCTATGAATTCAAGAGAACGAGTAGGTTTGATGTATATTTTACCTCTAAGTGTATTTGCGTCAATATCCTCTGGATCGTTAGATACTGTTACACGGAAATCATATAAACCTCTTTCTTTCTTAATTGACTCAAGAATAGGGTTTACCAATCTCAAGAACTCATTTCTTACTTGTTCATCGTTTTGTTCAAATAACAATCTAACCGCAACCGCCGAAATTAACTTTCTAGCTCTTAATAACAATCTTCTTACGTTGATTCTATCAAGTGCGGATTCTCTAACCTGAAGGGTTTTGTTACCCCAAATAATTGTACCAGTGTCTGAGAATGTAGCAATTGGGTTAATTCTGTTCTTGTAAAGGTCGTCTCTTTCATCAAGGGTTAACTTCTTGAACGCTTTAATTGCATTTATAAGACCCCTTGAGTAACCCGCCACAGCGAACCAAGGATATGAAACATTGTCAGTCAATGCTATATTCTTTAAAACTTCACCTGTTGGTGGAATATACAATTGAGTTGCATTGTCTCCATCTCTCACCTGAATCCAAGGCCAATATGTTGCTGAATAGTTACTATCAATTGAAATTGAATCCAAATTGTCAATAACCTCTTCTGCAGTTGAAACGTTAGGGGCATTCATCACATAAAGTGAGTCAGCTCTATCGTTTTCAATCATGTCAATTGCTTGTGTTACCAATGAACTATGGTTAAAGAAATTTATACCTGGTGTTGCAAATACGTTAATATCTACCGCTTCAGGGTTTGCAAAAGTGTTTATACCTTGTAAGTATGAGTAGTAGTCTGAGTTTCCGACAGTTGAACTAAAAACACCTCCATTAGTTGTGTGACCACTTACATAAACACTCTTACCAAAAATGTAAGAATCTTCGTTTGTTCTTACGTTTCTATAGATATCCCATCCATCGAAACCACCAAACACCGCGAAAGTGAACTTACGGAAAGAAATGTTTTCCAATTTATCTTTACTTGAACCTTCTAAATCATATGGTGTACACTGGAATGTTACTCCCGTTATAGAAGATGCGTTTGTTGATAAGTGGAAACCAAAAGTTTCTGTTAAGGCTCCTAATCCCTTGTATTTCAATAAGTCTCTATCAAACCCAACTTGAGAGGATAAACCTAAGGAAACCTTTCTTATTTTATCACCATTTGATAAAACAGGTGTACCATCTACTTCATACGATACCACATCACCTGCGTCAAAGTATTCAGTTTTATATAAAACACTACCTAATTTATTTCCACTACCAAACGCACCGTTATTTTTAAATCCTTTAAAACCCGCAGGGAAAGCGTCAGTTGGATGATTGTCAGCCATAGATAACATAACGTATCTTGAACGTAATTCATATTCACCATCTGATGTACCAACTTTTCTTGCCACGTAACCTGGTAGGTCTGGATTCATATTACATCTTGTAAATTTCTCTAATACAACGATATTATCGTCAGAATCATTAAAATCTCTTACTATTAAATCGAAATCACCACTATCCAAATCAATGTTTTGGATTGTAATTTTAACTTGGAAGTTTGCAGCTTCACCATCTGAAATTGTAATAACCTCAAACAAATCAGCAACCTCACCACCACGAACCTCAGATACAACCATTGGTGAAATTGTGGTATCCCACTGACCCAAGAAGTTATTACCATCTGATTCTTCAACTATTGTGGTGCTTAAACCTCTAATTAAACCCTTATCAAATGCCGATTTTAAAAGAGAAGAATAAACTTCATGAACATATAGAGGGAAATCTGATTTTACTTTGTCAAAAACTTCATGTCCTAAAACTTTAGTAATGAATTTAGTTGACGTTGTGTCTAAAGAACAGGTGAATGACTTAGATCCACTTGTTGAACCTGTTACATTTAATGTAAATTCACCTAAAGGATTTCCTGTGATATCACCCGATATACTTACGGTTGAACCTGTTACTTCTAAATTTAATGTTTGACCACTATATGAACCTCTTGATCTTAAAGCGGCCACAACAATATTATTATAGTCCGAATTTATTGACGCGTTATATTCATATCTTGTAACATCAAAACCTGTACCATCCCAAACAAACAGATATGAATAAACATCTGTTATTGTTGCTCCACTGTTAAAAAACACATTGTACCATTCTTTTTCGTGATTGGATGTTTCATTATCCTGACCAGTTAATGGAGATACAACCTCTTTTGATGCAGTTAAAGCTGCAACATCATCTGCGTCAGGTTTACCAATTACAAACCAATTTCCTGTCTGACCAGTGGTATAACCACTAAATTCAGATTTAATGTAATCTGTAATAGATGTACCATCAAATGATGTTTTACCCGATAATTCACCGTAAATTGTACTACCTGTGATACCAGCTGTTGTTGGTGTTAATGTTATACCTGTTGTTGAGGTATAACCTGTTAATGTAACTGAAACTCCACCTAAAGTTTTAATACCGTAAGTTTTTACTGGTTTGTAACCTGTTAAACCTAAAACTCTTGTTACGAATAATTGATTTGATTCTTCTAAATATGATTTCGCAACATATGGTAATTCATACTTTGGATTACCATTACCATCTTTTACGGGTGATGATGGTCCAAAATATGTTTTAAACTCGTCGAAGTTGCTGATTAAAATTGGTTCAAAAGCGGGACCTTTTAAGGTTTCACCTACTAAACCGAGTGTTGTTACACCCACACTTTGAGCCACAAATGTTAAATCCTTCTCTGAGGTATATACACCAGGAGAAACGAAAACTCTGTTTGAACTTGCCATTGATTAATGTTTGGTTAAATAATTTATTACTTACATTATAAATATCTTTGTTTTTATGAAAGATTTCCCTAATATTTTTAAAATAGATATTTATTTATCTAATAATATCTTAAATTATCTTTACTATGGAAAACACAATTAAAAACGTTAAAATAAGTGAAAAACATCACGAAATGTTAAAAAAATTTTGTGATGAAAAGGGTATAAAAATTTACAAACTTTTAGAAAAATTAATAGAAGAAAATTGTAAACCTAAGAAAAAAGATTTGTATGGTGAGTGATTAATGTAGGTACGTAATACCTATTTTAGAACCAACAACAGGAGCACCTTGTAATGTAATTTCCCTTTGACTTGTAATTTCAAAACCAACACCTTCTTCTTCAACAAGACCATTAATATCTAAAGTCACAACACTATCAATAAAGTTTACAACCTCAAAAGACAATGTCGACCCATCATATGTGTAATATTCAGTTGAAACCTGAATTGGTCTTCCATATGTGTCAATAATAACACTATTTTTACCCTTGTAATATGTAATTGTAATAACACTTCCATCTAATGGTGGTGTTACAAATGTAATTTTTGATGTACCGGCTACATGAAAATAATCTACACCTCTTTCCTGAACAAGACCATTAACCGCAACATTAAATAAAATCCCGATAGTTTCACCAACACTAAAGGCGGTCTGTAAACCATCCGCTGTAAAACTTGCAACAGTAATATCAATAGATTTATTAATATACTTTTTTTGGTAATTACTACTTTGAATAAACTCATTCATAAGAAACATTCTACTTAAAGCGGGTTTTACCTCAAATTCTTCACTATCAATTAATATACCCAACATAGTAAACTTATAATTTTGAATATAAAATCTACGACTATCTAATGATTCCATAGGAGTACTATCATCTATACCATCTAAAACTATTGGTATATAGTGACCTTTTACCGTTGTGTATGCCTGTCTTGAAGAGAACTTCTGTAAAACAATTTTATTAAACTTATTTAAATCTCTAAATTTTGTACAAACAATAGTAACCTCATACGATATATCAATTGCGACGGGCTGAGGCATTTTATAAATGTCGGCTCCCATTTGTGTACCGTTCCAAGTTGGAACAGATGCATAATAGAACGTGGTTCTGTCAGGAATTGTTCTTTGAACCGAGGGATTTGTTCCGGGTTGTGCGTCCGGTTTTCTTATTAATGCAATAAATGGTAGTTTTATATTACCATCGTCATCAGTAAACTGCCAATTGTTTGTAAATTCACCCCATCTTTGAATCGTCATTATTTTTGGAATAACAGGAATCATTTCACCATCTGTAACTATTTTAAAACTCTTTTTAACAAAGTCTAACATACCACCATCTAGGTCATCATGTAAAACTGAATCGGGTAGGTAAGAGTCAGATTTAGTAATCCTATCCAATAACTCCTGTCTTCTTTCGATAATTTTTTGACCTTGGTAGTATTCCTTATTTCCGTAAACCTCTATGTCGTTTTTTCTTTTTGGTATTCCCATTTTATACTCCTCTAAATTCTGATTCTTGGACAGGTGCACACTCTATAGTTACATAATGTGGCTTATATCCAAACATCTTATGTTTATTGTCCGCCTGTATTCTACCATCATTCACTACTTGATAGAAACGTAATCTTTCTTCACTTTCAGCGTAACCAACAAAATCACCATATTTAATCTGTACTCCTAATTCATCTAAATGACTCAAATAAATTCTTATTGTTAGATTACCCGGTTCCAAATATCTCATCACACCCGTTTTATACGACGCGTTTTTAGCTTCAGCAATTTGAACCAACCCATTGATTTCGATAGGTGGAAAAAATTTAATTTCATCCTTCCCCACTTCCGCATATATTGAATCGGTATCAGTTTTTGTTCTATCAACTCGATATAGGACAAATTTCATGTTCAAGTCACCATGGAGGTATTCTTGACCCATTTGTATATTAATGTCAAAGTCTTCTTGTGAAAAGAATTTTGACAATCTGGTGATAGGTAGTTTATTGTTCATATTTCTATAAATAGTTTAATATTATAATCTAATTATTTATATTTGTAATAATGGATAGTATGATTATACCTGAAATTGAGGCTAGAGATGTTTTATTAACATATGAAGGTTCTAATAATCAGTTATTGGAATGGAAAAGAAGATTTAATGATGTTAAAAACTTCAAACTAACAAGACCACAATCTGAGTATGTTTTAAAATATAAGGACACCACCCCGAAAATTGCTAGAAAATATATCGGTATTGTTTCCAATTTTGGTGAAAAATTAATGGATGAAAAACTTTTAACAACTGCACCAGATAAAATATGGTGTGAAAAGTTATTATGTGAATCTGATAAAGCTTATCATATTTGGGGTAAAATTTTAGATTCAGATAAATTATCAGCATTTTGGTTACCTAAAGCTGCGGTAATTCAACCCGAAAAAAAATTAAATAGAGAAATTGATTATTCAAAGTACGTTTCAAGACCACCAATGGATCATCAGAAAGTGGCAATTGAAAAACTATTAGCAAACAACAAATATATTCTTGCCGATGACATGGGTCTTGGTAAAACAACATCCGCGGTTATTGCGTCATTGGAAAGTGGGGCGAGAAAAATTCTAATTGTTTGTCCCGCGTCATTAAAAATAAATTGGGAAAGAGAAATTAAAAATTATAGTGATAGGAAAATTTTAATAGTTGAGGGAAGAAAATGGGGTCATACCTTTGACTTCTATATTATCAATTATGATATTATTAAGAACTATCACACCACAGATAAAAGTGAGGATAGTGATGATTACAAATTATTAGTAAACACTAATTTTGATTTAGCCATTGTTGATGAAGCACATTATATTTCAAATACTACCGCAAATAGGACAAGACTATTAAATGACGTTTTGGATACCATACCAAAGGTTTGGTTATTAACTGGTACACCTATGACATCAAGACCAATCAATTACTTTAATTTACTTAAAATTGTTGATTCACCACTTACTTTAAATTGGCAAACATATGTTAGAAGATATTGTAAAGGTTTTCAATTTAGAGTTGGTAATAGAAAAGTTTGGAATACAAGTGGGGCAAGTAATTTAGATGAATTAAGAGAACTAACTAAGAATGTTGTTCTTCGTAGAATGAAAACTGATATTCTCGATTTACCAGAAAAAATAGTAACACCGGTTTTTCTTGAATTAAGTAGTAAAATGTACGATGAGGAACTGGAAGAATTCGTAAGAATCAGTAAGGAGAAAAAAGAAGAGGATACTATTAGTATCACTCTTAATCGTTTAATGAAAGTTAGACAATTAATTTCTTATGAAAAGATTCCATACACATGTGAATTGATTGACAAGTGTATTGAACAAGGTAAAAAGGTCATTGTATTAACAAACTTTACAATGACTGTCGACATGTTACATGAAAAATATAAAAAGACTTCTGTTGTTTTAGATGGTCGTATGTCAAAAGACAGAAGACAAGAATCTGTTGATAGATTTCAAAATGAAGATAAAATAAAAGTATTCATCGGTAACATTAAGGCGGCCGGTGTTGGTATTACATTGACAGCAGCCGAGGTTGTTATTATGAATGACCTTTCGTTTGTTCCTGCCGACCACTCACAAGGAGAAGATAGAGCATATCGTTATGGACAAAAGAATAGTGTACTTGTATATTATCCCGTATTTGAAAATACAATCGAAAAAGTTATCTATAATATATTACAGAAGAAGAAAGGAATTATTGACCAAGTAATGGGAGATGGGGAATTCTCAGAATCGTTCGGTCAAGATTTAATTAAACACTTGCTTTAATTCATCAAATTTTTCTTTCAATAAAACTATAAGATTTTCATCTTTAAAATCTGAAATTCTAATATTAATCATTTTCTCAGGTTCTTTTTGTATTATAACCTCATTAGAACCACCGGGAATGTGTTCAATTTCAATTAATACTTTTCTATCAAAACAAAATGTTGCAATTTCTTCTAATTTTTCTGGTACCATAATTTTTTCTTTTATTTTTACAGGGTGAGTAATTTCTTTTTTGAAAAATATATTTTGTCCTTCCCTATTAATATATCTATTGAGATTTTGAAATAAAATTATTTCAGTTTCATTTGGTTTAATATCAACATAACACCAATAATCAACATCAGCTTTTAAATCGTTTACTGAGCCGGATATAAGATATCCACTTTCATCTTCACGAATTACTTTACCACTCTTTACTTGTATTTTAATTTTTTCTTTTGTTTCTAATTCAATTATAACATCAATACCTTTAAAATCATTTAAATCTCCTCGTTGTAATGCAAAATCCATTTTTACAATTTTATGTTCATTGAAAATGGTTCTAATTTTATACATTAAACAAATAATTGTAATTTGTCCTAATGTCCAAGATTTGTTACACCTAAACCAAAAATGATAAAAATACTTTGTTTCAATATTGGTAGTAAAAAATAATTCAAAATTTTCTTCAACAAAATCAAATAATAATTCTAAATTTTCATCCCACTTATCTCTATCATAAAAATTCAACTCCACTCCTGTTTTTTGATAATATAGATAGTAAAAATCATGAAAACAATAAGGGTGTGTATTTGGTGTATTTCTCCAACACCAAGAAACGGGAACTTCGTTGAAAAAATCTAGAATTCCATACATTCCATTTTTACGCCAATAACCCCAAATACCCAATTCCCTACCTTTTTTTTCAAAAACTATATTACATTTTTCTTTATATTTTTTTTTAAAATCACCAGACAGAAGACTTTTGAAATAGTCATATCTATGATTTCTAATATCTGAATTTAGTATTTCCATAATACAAATATAAAGTATTTATAGGAATATACCAAAAAACTATGTCAATAACAGTAATATCACAACCCGAAAAGGAGAAATTATATACACAGGTGTTTCATTTATTGGGTATGCCAGTTCGTGGAATTGAACTTACCGAGGAGCAGATGGATACATTTATGGAATTATCTATATCCGAATATGAACAATACGTGAGTGATTGGTTAATAGAATCTCAGTGGTCAGCTTTAGCGGGACTTGATGTTGACACACAATCTTTAACACGAGCATTTACAACAAGAAGTTTAGAATACGAAACACAATACACACACTCTTATTCTAAAATTGTTGGTTTACAGACAGGTGGAAATTGGGAATTAAAAAAGGATTATTTTGAATTATCAGGTAACACTCAAACATATGTGATACCCGCCGGTAGAGAAATAAACGAACTTCTTTGGTTTCAAAGAGCAGAATTAACGGATTCAATTGTGGATCCATTCTTAGGTGGTTTTGGTGGTCTTGGTGGTGTTGGTTTCGGTGGTGTTGGTGGTTTTGCACAAATGGGTACATCAGGTTCCTATTTTATGTTACCAGCATATGACCTTCTTTTAAGAATGCAAGATAGAAACATTAAAAATAGATTAATTGGAGGAGACGTAACATATAGAATAACCGCTGGACCAAACGGTACAAAACTTGTACATTTATATAATGTACCTGGTGGTAGATTTGATTTTTCGAATCTAAGAAATAATTATCGTGTTTGGTATTGGTATTACGATACTATGGATAGAGACACATGTTTAGATGAAAATGCGGACGTTGTTAAATTACCATCAGATGTTGAAACAACTCCACTGACTTGGGATGTGTTAAACAAACCGGCACAAAATTGGGTTAGAAAATATCTTATTGCATATGCAAAAGAAGGTTTAGCAAGAATATGGGGTAAGTTTTCAGGTGATCTACAAGTTCCCGACAGCGCGGTTAAGTTAGATTACACGTCTTTACTAACCGAAGCAAAAGACGAAAGATTAAAATTGATTGAAGAATTAATGCAAAGACTTGAAAGACTTCGTCCTGACAAACTTCTTGAAAGAAAGGGTGCAGAAGCGGAAAATCTTAACAAGTCATTAAAGTATAGACCAATGCAATCACCTTTTAATGTGATTTAAGACTCTACTGCGTGATAAGCATAATCATGAGCACTGTTCTCAATGATTTCATCCTCGTTACTTTTAATACTGTTTGCTTGTAGTTTTACTACCTTTCTGTTGTGGTCTACCCAATATTGGTCAACAAGTGATAAACTATCCTCAACATACATAAAGAAAGGATCACGATTTACACGATTCCAAAACAGTACTTCACTATCAGACAAAGTCATTACTTCATCAAACTTATCTTGACCATCTTCCTTCAACGGAAAACCACTAACTAATTCACATTGTAATTTTGTAAAATATTGTCTTTGATTCGGATCCTCAACTAATATGTCCTCTCTTATTTCGGGTTTGAATACACAAAGTAACGGTTCAATCCTTTTATTAAATGTTGAAAGGTATCTCGGTACATTATAATCACCTGTCATATTTGGATTATCTTGAATTTCCTTTTCGGGAATCATATAACAATTCACCTCAATAAAATCAGGGGGTATTGGGTACCCATGTTTTTGTTGAAATTCTTCTTGTTGTTTTTTTGTTGGTTTTGAAATCTTCTGAACATCACCTGAAGATTTTTTAGAACCGTTGTTAACATAGTAAATTGTTTCTCCTAAACCAGCTGAATAATTATTTAACATAACAAGTTCCATATGGGCTTGTCTTGACATAAACGAACCAGCTTTAGTTATTTTTTTAATATATTTTCTATATTCATCGACAGATTGTTTCACCCTTGCTTTGTTCGCAATTTTTGATAAAGGAATTTCTTTATTAAATATTTTTGTCACATAATCATAATACAAATCAATAAACCCAACACCATCACCATTCAATAACATTTTTAAACCTTCATCTAAAAACTCAACAACATACTGTTGTAATTTTTTTGATTTAATCGTATTACCTGTGAGTTTAATTTTTTCTTTTCCTTTCTTTATAAGTTTAATAATATAATTTTTACGAGAAACATTAATACAAGATGGTGCAACATAATCAATATCTAAACCCATTTCGTTTCTCATAAAAATATCATTGAACTCCGCGGTGTCCGCCTCGATTCCCACATATTCTTTACCCCCTTCAACTAATTCATTCAATCCCTTTCCTATATACTTGTGTTCGTTGATGGTTTCAGGAGTTTCAAAGTTTACACCATCCGTATCCATTACGAGAGGTTTATAACCTTTCTTTTGGAAAAACATAATCATCATACGTAAACACTGACGACCAACACAAGTAATTGTTTCACCCATATTCATATCACCCCATGGAAATACTTGTGGGGCGGAAAGTGAACCGAAATACGCGTTGATGAAAATCTTAATAGGTAGTTGTTTACGGTCGTACATCTCCGCTTCAACGGGATTTGTTTTGGAGAGGTCTCCTGCAAGTCTTTTATACTTGATACGAATGTTACGGAAATACTTTAACATGGACTTTTGTACACCCATTACATCACACTCAGGAAACACATCATAGACAAGTTGAATTGATGGGTAAAGTGACGCGTAGTCAAACTTTACAATATTTTTAGAGTATCCGACATTTAATAATCTTGATAAACCACCCGTGATTGCACGTTTTTCATCTTTACAAGGAATCGCCAAATTATTTTCATAACTCCAAGCTAGCATAATTATTTTCCACAATGTTGCGGTACCCATAGTTGCAATTCTTTCATATGTAGTGGGTACGAGTTTTGAAAGTAAAAAAGTTGATTGTGAAAATGAATCATCAACAACCATAGTTTCAGTTAAGTCATCATCAAGGTATTGTTCAACAATTTTTCTACCTGGCCATATTTCGTATTTACCAGGATATTTCTCTAAAAGATTTTCGGTGCCTGGTTCACCAATTTTTTTATATTTTCCTGTTTTTGGATTTACGTAGTAGCTCTCGTTATCAAGATATATTTTTGAAATCCAAGCACCATCAACATATACACGATTAGGTTTTTCTTTTTCAAGATATTGTGTTATATATTTCAAACCCCAAGACTTAATTTCACTATTGATAGCCTGAGCCCTACGAACGGCATGAGCAATATCAATCATATTAAATCCCCATATTATATGTTGAGTATATGGTTCAACTTCATTTGCTAATTTTAATATACCTTCTTTTTCTGTAATACCTTTAGGTGTGTATATACCCGTTAAACCTTGTATATCTATTTCAAGTATTCTTGCTCTTTTTAAAATAAACGGCCAATCGAAAAATGCCGAGTTATAACCACTAATAATTGTGGGTTTTACTTCTCTAATTGTTTTAAAGAATTCTTCAATACATTTCTTTTCACCATCTTCTCCGAATGCAGAAATTGTTCTTTGTAAACCACGATTGTCTTTTACTCCGATAAGAATAATTTTATCCTTATCAGCCTCAAGACCTGTGGTTTCAATATCGAACACAAATCGATGAACACCACCATAATCATCGATACCTTTAAATAATCTTTTCTTTTTGTCAATCAGATATTGTTCTACGGGTGATAATACTTGAAAATATTGTCTAAAATTTTCATTCCACGGATCTATACCCCCTTCTCTAAAAAAACTTGTAAGATTCGTATAACTTTTTATACTTTTTACCAAATATTTTAAACCATTTTCAAGTCGTTCATTACCATATGTTTCTAACTTTTCAATAACAATTCCATGTGTTGACATTGCTCTTTTTTGTTGAGCCTTGGAATTACTATAAAAATTTAATCCAGATAAATCACCAACCCATAAAAAGGGTGTAAAGGTGTCCTTCTTGATTATTTTACCCTGTTCAGGATCT